>Ga0209589_1001908_pt1 | contig 35294 bp, 17 predicted proteins | sample CowpeawhiteBW_FD_187525 | JGI IMG/M metagenome (GOLD analysis project Ga0209589, IMG submission 187525) | Root nodule microbial communities of legume samples collected from California USA - Cow pea white BW (SPAdes) (version 2) | ecosystem: Host-associated > Plants > Roots > Nodule | place: USA...
TATATATATATCCATCAATGGAACTCTATCTTTTGATTTCGTACCAGATGGCCACCATCATGTTATCCATGTTCTACATATTTAGATGATAACCTTAAGATACCCTTTGTTGCATCAACCTACAAGCCATAACTTATAGAACTGGTGCGAGAAACTTGCTACGGACCACACTCCATAACAACAGGTGGAGTTCCCAATACGAACCATAGTTCATAATTGTCCCAAGACTACCAAATTCGTCGGCTAACGCCAAAGAGTGAAATCTTCTTGGACCCATTCGTACAAGCCACAACTCGCACACTCACATTGGCAACACTCGCCAATTCGAGCCACAACTCAAGGAATGCTCATGTCCATCTACCATCCCGAGCCACAACTTAAGGGATACCATTTCGAGCCACAACTCAAGGAATGCCACGTGTTTACTCTATATCCCGAGCCACAACTCAAGGGATACCATTCTAAGCCACAACCCAAGAAATGCTATAACAAATTTAATCCTTAAGGTATCACCCAAAGCCTTATAGACCATGCACCTCCAAATCACACAAGTAATTACTTGACCATGGACCCAGAATATACATGTTTCAACGAACCTGCCCGCTCATGGTCCTACCTCTTCGACCATTCCCGCTCGTAGTCCAACTCTACAGACCTCCCCGCCCGTAGTCCAACACACGTGATCCAACAACTACGAACCTCCCCGCTCGCTACAACCCTCAAGGATGAGCACGAAACATATGAACCTCCTCGCTCGTATCCTCACATGAGGGCATCATAATATGAACCTCCACACTCATATTATCACGTGTTCACCACCAACCATGAACTTACCCGCTCATGACATAATCAAGCATCTCCTGGTCCAAGCCCAACATCACAAACACAAAAAACGCAATCCGAAAAAGCACATTGCCCTCTGCACTATCGCCTAGCGTTGCCTAAGCGCCGCCAATTTCACACACTTCACCAATTTTACCATCTACATACCTTTCAATATAATCACAATGCTATAGTTTATCCAGTTCCTATAACTACCCTCTGCATGGTCATAAGGAACCACAACAAGATCCAAAACACCCCCAAACAGTTAATGACTGCAAATCACCTCTTCTGCCACGTTATCGCCTAGTGGTGCATACTGGCCGCTAGGCGGCTCATCATGTTCTAGGCAGAACCCAGAATTTTCCTACACCCATGAAGAACCCTAAACCCCCAATTCGAATTTCAGTCAATCAAATGCATAAAGCCATAGCCATTCAATTTTCACGCATGCATATTCATCACATAAAATCATAAACTCTCAATTTCACCATGATTAAACTCCCCAAATCATATTAACAATTTACCCCCAAACCCAAGATGGACCCTTCATGTTATGCACGCCTATTCAATCATCATGAACATCAATAAAGTAATTATTATCATTTAATCAACATCATCCATATAGATGTACTTAAAAAAATTTCCAGGAACTAATAATTAGCACATAATCCAAAGAACATCACAAAAGCATCCACCATAGTTCGCGTCGTCTGGCAACTTCATCCTCGCCGCCAGGCGATTCAACTAAAAACCTAAAATGGGTTCAACACACATGCATCGCCTGACGGGCCTTCAAAGCACCAGGTAGTTTTTGGAAATTTTCCAGAAACGCGAAAACATATTACTTTTGATCATGTAGAGGCACTACAATCACACCTCATGTTACAAAAACATCATCAAATGAATGTACACGCAAAGGAGCTCCCCTAACCTGGATTTCGTGCTTCCAATTGCCACTCTTGTAAACCTTGATGATAGCAATTGCCACTCTTGTAAACCTTGATGATAGCAAAACCCACTTCTTGTCTCCTTCCCCTTTTCCACATGTTAATAGGCTTCTAAATCCCCTTTCCAGCTCTCTAGACGACTAGGGTTTCTGCCCTTCACATTCATGCCAAAAATAAAGTTAAATTCGTGTTCAACAATGATTGAACACATGACCATATAATTGCCAAGCCAATGCATAACCAATCAACCAATTCATGTTTTGTTATAATTTCTATAAATTTAGGATTGTATTATCACTCATCATGTTCAAGTGTTTATTATTAAAATAATAAACAATTAAAATAACACACAAATGGCAAACATTAAACTCGAACCCAAATCCTCTTAATATAACCAAGTACTCTTAACCATTTGAGCTAATACTTTTTCATGTCATAAAAGCTAACATTAATTACCATAAAAGCTCCCACTACCCGCATTTATTTATTTAATTAAATTTCTCAACTCTTACACCAACAGATATAACTCACTTCATATTCTCCTTTGAAACCCATGGATGAAGTTGTTGGTGGTGTCTATTATTGTTCACTATTCAACTGAAGCCTTTTTGGCTGAAATCTCAAATTGGAGGGTTCTTTATTGCTTTGGGATTTTTTTATTTATTTTACAAAATGGACTCTTTTGAAATTAACTTGGTGATGACTATGATTGGGTTTGCGGTGAGTGTTTGCACCTTAGATGAGGGTCTAACTTCTCCAACAAGAATACTGGTCAATTGTAGCACAACAAGGTCATATCCATAGAGATTTGGTAACTAAATTAGTAATCTATTATCTAACCCAAGTTTGGCAATGAAATAATAGTCAAAAGTTTGGTTTAGTATTGTTGAAAATAGACTAAAACTAAGTTTGAGAGAAGTGAGTCTGATTAAGGCGTTGTGATTGAACTTGGCTAATTAACTTTACTGCATTGCCCTTAATTATCTATAAATTAAGTTCTTTGTCTTAATGTTCCTGAAAGTACGCTTTACTTATACATCTAACCTCATGTTTGAGAGTTAGAATCTAAGGGTGTTAGATGCAGGATGTCCCCATCCAGGTGGAGGAACCCTTGCATTGAGAACAAGATTCTTTAAACCAACTAAAGCCGCATATCCATATATGGTATATGCAAAACATTATGAGACCTGATTGGATCTAAACACTAGACTAGATGTCTCTACATATAGTGCTGATGAGGCATGATGGTTGACCAAGTCACCAACACAATCAATACAAATCAAGTAACCAACACATAAAACAAGAACACAATAAATATATAATCAGGTGCAATACAAAGAGATTTTAGAAGTTACATTCAATCTCTACTAGGAACGAATTAGCTTCTCATAATGATGTATACAATAAGAACATAGAGTAGTTTTTCTCCTTCCAGAGCTTTACAAAGATATACAATTAGAACCTATGATGCACCGATACTTCAACTTGGGTCACGTATCCGTGTCCGACATGTATCCGTATCTGATACTTTAGGATATTTTATCGATACTTAATAAATAAAATATCTAATTTATAAAGTCGTAGTATACTACAAGAAAATATTTGAATAGTGACCAATTTTAATAACAAAATATAATTAGTCACCATATAATGACTAATTTAAGTACCAATTTAAAAACTAAAAATTATTGACAACTAAAATAATTAAAAAAATATATATATCGTCTCTAAATTGATAATTAAAATAGTTTTTATTATGAATTGATTTCTAAATTGGTCACTAACATTAACTACCAAGTTTTTGACTACCAAAATTGGTTTCTTAATTGGTCAACAACATTAGCTACCAAGGTTTTGGTTACCAAAATAGTTTATCTCTAAGTTGATTTCTAATTATGAAATTGGTCTCTAACATAATTTTGGTTATTAAAATTGGTCATTATTTAAGAGTTTTCTTGTAGTGGTACTTTTATGATGACAATAATTTATATTTTTTATGTTGACAACTTTAGTACATATAGTTTTAATTTGGATTCACACAATAACAAATATATTTGTTATGTTTTTAAGAATTATTGTACACTTTTCAATATTCATATACAACGTATCCATCACGTATCATATTCTATTATTTTCAAAACAAACTTATCGACGTATTAGATATGTATCGTATCAGTGCATCATAGATAAGAACTAAAGCTAATTATGGGGGTTCTCTCTCTAAAATGATTTACTACAAAATCAATATGATAATCACATAGACATTTCCAGTATAGAAAATTAAGTTGTGCTCTAGCTTGCATTTATGAAGATCAACCATAAAGATTTCCTTCATGAGTAGATTTTCTTTCAAGCTTGGGTAACCACGTTGGTGATCACCAATGGAGGTTTTTTTTCTTGATACTCAACTTTCAACTTAGAACTTGATATTTTCTTGGAATGAAGATTTCCTAAAATTAAAAATAATAAACAACTAAAATTAAATAAAATATAATAAAATATTTAATATCTTTTCACTCAATCATAATACATCATACTTCAACTTTTATAATATATTTTATTATTATAATTAAAAATAATAAAAGTAATTACTTTTATTTTATTTTAATATATTTTATATTAAAATAAATAAAATTAATTTTTTATTATCTACATCAATCAATTCATCAAAATCTTTTACAATTTACGTCAAAATTTCTAGAAAATTAACAAAAATGACCAGTATTTTAACAAATTTTAAGATGCAATTGATACTAAAATAAAACGGGAATTAAGTTGAAACTTTCCCACCAAGGTAATTAAGTTTTTTTTTTCCTTAACAAATGGTACATGCACGTTTTTTTAAAAGAAAACAATTAATTTTATGCATTTTCGTAGTAATAGCCAACAAAAATTCATTTTAAATAAACTAAGTATAAAAACTATACTTAAAATAAAATATAAAAACAGAAACGAAACAAACAACAAATCATAATGTAATAAAAAAAGAAAATGAACTAATTTTGATAAAAATGATAAAAATATGACTATGCTTATATGAAATTTAAATATTACAAAAGTATTTTTCTTTTTAGAGTTTTGAGTTCTTCAGATGAGAAATTTTTATTGTATCTTAGATGCTTATCTTCGAAGCTTACACAATTTACTAAAATAAGTCTTTAATGACAATCAACATCCACATATCATGAAATCGATCTTGTTGACGTTTTTCTCAGCATTTTTCAACACTTCTATAATAAAATAAAAAAGTAATCACTAAAACAATTTTCTCTAATGTAAAACTTCTCATCTCACAAAAGTATTTATCCAATCTATATAAATCATCAACCTGAGATTATAAATCTCAGGTATAAAAATCAAATTCCTGACTATTAACCCAGTTACAGTTTCTGGGTCTATTTTTCTTTGCAATGTTAAAATAACTTTGGAATTCAAATCAGAACATTCCCATCCATGACAGTTACAGCATTTCCTCGCATGAATATCCTTTTTCTCTGTTTATCAAAATGAACGTGAACAATTCCACTTCTCGATGATGCCTGCTCAAAAGTAACCCACAAATTTACTATGACAAATAACCATAATATACCAAAAAGTGAAGAGAAAAGACTACCGCATAAGCACTGAGATCACATCTCCCCAGTTTTTTGGCCCAGTAAGGCGCCAAGGCACATTGTGCACTTCCAGTGATAGGATCCTGAAGCAAATCAACAAGTGTTTCAACATCTCCCTAACTAATTTTTTACAATAAAAGATCGGAACAAACCTTTCTCATACAAGTTATACAGATCATTTTCAATCTACTCATGTAAAATGCTACTTTCTAATCAGATAAAAAAAAAGCTACATATACATCAGATACCAAATGAGAGGAAAAAAAAATGATAATTAGCAACTTCGGGATTAGAAATTAGTTACCAGATGCATTGAATGTTAATCTAATGCATTGGAGATTTGTCAAAAACTTTTTAGAGATTTATTACCAAGGGACACAATAGAGATTTATACTATTTCAACCACTTGACATCACAAACACAAGCTAGCTCGTACTAAACATATATATTACCTCATTGATTCCAAATTTGGGAAAGAAAGTTCGACAATAATAATCAAATCCAGACTCTGGAGAAGCAGTCCCAGTGACCAAGATGCCTCCTCCAGGACATTTTTCTATTGCACCAATGTCTGGCTGTAGTTCTGCAACTGCTTTTCCTGAAGCAAGTTCAACCTATGAAACATCACTAGCTTCATCATTCACTCAATATCAAATTTTCACGATTCAAATCCAACATGCCATTTTCCAATATTCAATATAAATCACATCATATCTTTGAACAGAACATTTTGTTACTTTAGAGAATGGCTTAGCAGCCACAAACTAATGAGCTTGTTTGGTGGTGCCAAAAAACAAAACAGAAATCAGGAACAGATACAAGGAATTACCAAGAGGTTATCTCCAATGGTTGTCCTCTTTACATCAATAACATGGGCACCATTCAAAGCGGCCGAAATTTGCGAAATGTCAGCATCATTGAACTCAGCAACTGTATCAGCAGGGAAATCCAATTCAACGAAAAACCCATCATCTGGGGCCCCTGATTCATTGTTCCCTGGGACCTTTTTGGCAGTTAAAACTCCAGACAGAGTGAAAAATTCAATAATATTGGACTTCACCAAACCACATGAAAAAAGAACATGTGCAGATGCTAACGTGGCATGGCCGCAAAGTTCAACCTAGGAAGACAAGACAAGACACCAAGAATGTGAACATAATTTCCACAAAAAGAAAAGGACACTGAATATGAAACCTAAATTCACCTCTGTAGTGGGAGTGAACCATCTGAGGTGGAAACGATCATTTGAGGATCCATTGGATGAGATATCAGATCTGTCGGAGTCTATAATCCGAGTCAAGTAGCATGTCTCAGAGAGATTGAACTCGGTTGCTAGGCTTTGCATCCATGATTCCTCCCTCTCTTCTTCCAATAAACACACTGCTGCAGGGTTCCCCTTGAACGCCGACTCGGTGAACGCGTCCACCTGGGTGTTTATCCAGACATTAAGCTCACAAGCTACTTCACGATAGACAGTAAGAATAAAAAATTAACACAGTTCATGTAAAACCATACATACCACAAAGTATTTAACAGGTTTCTTTGCCATAGAATCGACAATCTTAGAAAAGAGAAGCGGTTATCACTCAACTCCGAACTGTTAGAACCTTTCAAATCAAGGCTCTTACACAGTCCAGATCCAAACGTGTTTGTCTGGTCGTATTTATATTTTGCTAAAGAAGCTATTTGAGCTGACTCTGTGCATGCGTCCACCTGTTCAGAACTGAGAAACACACTATGAGAGGGAGAAACTTATCCAGAGGAGCAAGAGAACTCACCAGGGTAGGCCGAGGGATGAAAAATGGAATTTGAATTCTTTTGTGAATTTTTGTTGATGTTGTGTCTTTAAAATATAGTGACATGTATCGATTTTGACGTTTCAAATATGACTAAATTTTTTTTTTAATTTAGTGATTCTGTTGATAGAATTTTCAGAACTTGATAATTAGATTTCCAAAACAAATATGATGAAAATGAAAGATAACTAGCGAATATATTACGAATCTACCCTTTTCCTCTGTCTGAGATTGTTGGAGTGTGTGATGGAAATTAAGTCTCGTGTTGGACAGTAACAAAACTCAACAGTTTGGGAATCCAATATTAAAATGCATATACTTCTATTTGCTTCTTAAATTTACAGCATAGAAATGTATGTGCATATTGTCTCTATACTTGGCTAGCTGCAATACATAGCGTTGATAGAACTTTTCATTTCGTGGGGAGAGTTGGAAGATCGGGTATAATATGAGATATGCAGAAACAAATTACCCACGGCGTAACAGTTATCAAAACACTTGTGTTGAAGTTTTAGTATCACGTTTGTTACTATGTTTCCATGTTGTTGTTTTTTTCTTTTGAAATCTGTGATGGACAAAGTTTTATAAATACTACAGATGTTGTGTCTTTTACGTTATCAAATCTCCTCTCTATCATTGTACTCAGTAGTACCTGCATTATTAAACTTCACAAACACAATCAGGTTTGTGGGTAACTGTATCATATAAAGATTTGCTGGGATAATGCTTCATAAAACTTCAGTACTCCCATTTCAATTCTGGTTACATAATTTGCAATGCTATAACAAAAACTAGACCAGAACACACCCTTCCATCACTGTAACAGCTTTCCCACGCAAAAGAACTCTTTGGTTCTGCTCATCTAAACTAATATTGAAAATTGCTCCTCTGGATGATGCCTGTTGGAAGTGTAATCTACAAATTAGTATGACAATGAGACAGATAATCCCAACGAGTGAAAGGAGAGTACCTGATAAGCATTCAAATCATATTTCCCCAGCTTCTTGCTCCAGTAGCATGCTAAGGAACAATGTGCAGTCCCACAAGCAGGATCCTGAAAGTTAAGACCAGTAACATTGTCTCACTTATTATATTTTCTACAAAATGGACTTCAATGATGCTTGCTCTTGCTTTTTATATCCTTCCCATTCCATTAAGTGACCTAAGTGTGGACCTTGTAAAAATACGTAGCACATTAAATAGTCTATATCTTGATCCAAAGTTCCTTTCGTTTAATTAAAAGAAGTGAAACTAGATCCCAGATCTGATACGTGATATATAGCATTAGGGTCAAACAACAGGAAATAGAACTAGAGTTTTAACGGATTATGTAGTTCAAAAATTGCATAAGTATGGTTGAGTTAAAAGTCAATCAACACTTTACATTAGCTCTGCTTTCTATATTTACGGCACAATAATTAAGCAGAACTCACCAACGCAAGTAGAGAAATATAATATAACAATCATAATATCTCATCCACAAACCTCATTGATTCCAAATTTTGGGCAGAAGAATCGACTGTAGAAGTCGAATTTAGATCCCGGAGGAGCAATCCCCGAAACAATTATTCCCCTTCCGGGACATTTAACTATTGCATCGAGCTGTGGCTTTATTTCTGTGACATTTTCCCCAGATTTGACGACAACCTAGGAAATTAAATAAGTCTCATAATGTTCAGTGCGCACCAATTGCTAAAAACACAGCAGAGAAAAGTAACATGAGATATATAACACATTTGTTCTTCATTAATCAAGCAAGTTAGCTGATAGTATGAATTTGAATCTAAAACATAATGACGATAATATGGTCTTCCTCATACGCAAGGATATTCTGTTTTCTGGGAAATATTTATCATGGGTGTGGTAAATATGGAAGAGAGAAGATTTAAGAATTACAAGTAAGTCATCTGTAACTTGGGTCCTCCTTATATCAATTATGGAAGCACCGATCAAGGCCCTAGAAAGTAGTGATGTTTGATCCAAGTTGAAATCTGTTACAGGATCAGCAGGAAAATCCAATTCAATGTAAAAACCATCCTCAGTTTCACCATTTTGCAAGTTTGAGGCACCGGAGATATTGATTGCTTGGATTCTTTTTGCAGTTAATAGCCCAGATAGCGTTACAAATTCAATAATATTGGTATGCACCAAACCAGATGAAAAGAGTGTGTGTGCAGCAGCTAATGTGGCATGGCCACAAAGTTTAACCTGCATAAGGGTAACCCAGATAATGTTATCAATGGTTCCACCAAAGCATTTTGTCGAATTTGAGAAAACTGACCTCAGTAATAGGAGTAAACCATCTGAGGCGAAAACGGGGATTGGAGGTGGCATCGAGAGAGTGAAGAGGGTTATTATCAGAGTCAACAATCCGGGTTAAGAAACACGTCTGAGAGATGTTGAACTCAGCAGCTACAGCTTGCAACCAGTGGTGGTTCCTCTCTTCCTCTAAGAAACACACTGCCGCAGGGTTCCCTTTGAATGGTACCTCAGTGAATGCGTCCACCTGTTTATAAACTCAGACAAGTCGATTTGACCACACAACCCAATTCACAACATTGCACTAATAACAATTAACAACAAACACTTCAAACACACCAACATACCACAAAGTATTTGACAGGTTTCTTTGCCATATAGAAACACGCCAAACAGAAGAACACAACAGAATTTCTAACGCAGAAGAGGATAGAGAAGAAGAAACGGGGCTATCAGTTCTCGAGTCTGAACTGTTAAACGGGTCAACGCTCTAGCAGCCACCGAAAAGAAAAATGATTGCAGTCCACTTATATGTTGTAGTACCATCTCGGGTAGGTAGGAAAGACCAAAGAGAGTAGGTAGGAAGGTAGGGAACTTCTACAATAGAAATTTGTCGAAAACAAACGATAGAAATTTTTCCAACAATTTAATTTAGTGGATATTCTGTACTTAGAAAACCAACAACTGCATATTGGGTAGTGTTAGAAACACATCTACATCATTGCAGTTTCGGTCGTGTATATATATATATATATATATATATATATTTATATGTATATTTCTCATATTTATTTTGTTGTCTATATATTTGGTCAAGTTTTTCAATTTTAAAAATACAGTAATATAATCTTTTTAAAGTTTACTTGAGTCAATTTAAAATATAATTATATAGTTTTTTTTTTAAATCCTTTTAAAGTTTACTTAAGTTAATTTAAAATAAAATAAAATATAGTTCTTTTTAAATACTCAATTATAGCTTTTCAAGTTGAAAAATCCTGTAATCATTTGGCAAGTTAAAATTATTATATATAATATTATATGTAAATTTTACGGTCACCTCACCATCTTTTTATAGAAATCTAATCTAATATATAATTGAGAATCTAATAATGAGAAAATTTGTAATATTTTATTATTTTTTTAACAAATACATTCAAATTGTTTTTACCCAAAAAAAAAAATAATGCCTATTTAATATTTGTTCTGAGCTGAAATAAAATTCGTCTCATTTTTCTACTTCTCTCAGCCTCCTCTCAGCCTCCTCTCTTCCTTTTTATTTCTCAGACTTTTTTTTCTTCTCTCTTAATTAATCACTCTTTGTTCTTCATCTCTGTTACACTAATGTTGTTCTTTTCTTCGATTTTGTGTTAGTTTTTTGTTCTTTTTTTTATTTGTGTTTTTTTACCATATTTAATTACTTTTTTTTATTGAATTTGTGTGTTGGATTGATGTTTTGCTCTCAAATTCATGAGTATCGTGATGAACACCAAAATGGTAATATTTTTTTTTTCTTTTTTGTGATTTTTTGTTCTTCTACTATATTTAACTACTTTTGTTTGTAGTTTTTCTATGTTGGATGGATGTTTTCATGTGGGATTCATGAACATCGTGTAGAACACCATAAAGGTGAGAACTTTTCTTCTTCTCTCCAATTTTGTTTTCTTCTACCATATTTAAACAATAAAAAATATATTTAAAAAGTATAATTTAACAAAATCCAACAATATAAATAAATATTTTCTCATCACAAAAACATATAACTTTTTTTTCCTTCTCCTTTGTTTTAGTAAAATTCAAAAATAAAATAAAAATTTAAAAACTAGTTCAGTATTCAATTTTAGGAAAACTAAATTTCGGCTGGTATTTCGACCACGATGGACTAGAATTCCATTCTTTGGAGACTGAATTCTGACCTAAACTTAAAATTCTGCTATACAATTAAATATGGAGAACAATGTGTTACATATGAAAATAAAGAAGGTAAAGGTGCTATTGTAGAAAAAAAATCTAACATGGTTAGCCTAAAAAACTTGATTAGCGTTAGTTGAAGAAATAAATGCGATAGATTTTGATTGACATAAATAAAAAAAATAGCTTGGGTTGAACTCAACTTGGGTCGAGCTTAACTTAACCTAACTTGAGCCTTACACACTTGCTCTAGCTTGTTTGACTAAGTCTAGATCAAATTTGGCTTGGCATGGCTTGTTCTAACTCGACTTGATGTGGACCAAGTTACTACAAGAAATTGAATTATCTACACATTATTACATACGGATTGACCTAGGATTAAGCCAACTCAATTGACCCTTGCATCGACTTAAGCTAATATGGATTGGAGCCCACTAAACTAAATGTGGATCTTGGTTGACTTGGCTCAATCTAAGCCTTGTCCAACTTAACTTGACTTTGGCATGACTCGTTTTAGCTTAACCCAACCTGGCCTAACTTGGTCTCAAATCTATTCTTTCTTTTGTGTGTGTGCCCTAACTTAACACAAATTGGGTTTGAGCTTATTCGACCTGAAGTGGGTCGTGTTGATTCAACTTTAAGTGGACTTGGGATGATTGAACTTGGCCTAAGTTCAAGCTTACTCAATTTGATGTGGATCCGAGTTGACTTGAATACTCCACTCAAATCAACTTGACTTGGCTTAGCTTAACCTAGGATCTATTGACTTGGCCCAAGTTGGGTTTGGCCCTAATTCGGCCTGATTTGAGTCCAACTCAATGCAACCTGACCAACTTGTAACCCAATCTAAAATGACTTGAACAACCTAGCTAAGAGTAACCTTGATTTGGCCTAACCTAGCTTGACTTAGGTCTGACTTGGTTTGATCAAACCTAACTTGAATTTGGCTTAATCCAATCTAACTTAGGTTTGGCTTGACCCAACTTAACCTAGGTCTAGTCTAGCATAACTTGACTTTGACGTGGAGTCAATCCAACTTGTCTTGTCTTGGACTTTTTCTGACCTAACCTTGCATGACTCGAACCTATCTTGACTTGATCTTGTATGAACTTGACCCAACTTGATTTAGTCATATGTGACTTAACATTTCACGACTTGAATTGAATGAAATTTGTCTTAGATTTTAAATTTTCAAAATTCAAAAAATCATCCGATATAAATCTAATCAAATGAATTAGACTTAAAATGAAAAATTATGAATTTAAATTTGACATAAATTCATTACAATATATTTAAAGTAACATAAACTCGGATAATTATAAATTTGGATACTTATGGATTAAATTTGAAATTCACTCTTAAATTGAGATTAAAAAAATAATTAAAATAATTGTAAGATTTTATTTATGGAAGTAAAGTACGAAATTGGAGATGGTCCACCGCGTAAGACAATATATCACAACAATCCAAACTAACACATGAAGTTATCATAACAAGCAAGCAATAAAGAGAAGAGACGCTTTATTGAAGTGAACAAGTACGTATTCTGTAGTGGTAGGGAGAGAACTAGACCATAACCCACCCTTCCATCACCGTTACGGCCTTCCCACGCAAAAGCACTCTTTGCCTTTTCTCATCAAAATGAATTTTCAGAATTCCTCCTCTGGCTGATACCTGCTCGAGTGTAATTTACTTGTTAGTGCCATAATAACAAAGATAATCACAACGAACCAGAGAAGGAAAATACCTGATAAGCATTGAAATCACATTTTCCCAACTTCTTGCTCCAGTACGATGCCAACCCACAGTGTGCACTCCCACACACCTGATCCTGTCATAAATACCATCTCATTCATCCAAATGGACTTCCCTTCAAAATGTAATCGTAGGAACATTAATAATTACCTCATTCACTCCATCTTTTGGGCAGAAGAACCGGCTGTAGAAGTCAAATCCTGACCCTGGAGGAGCAACTCCCGAAACAATCACCCCCCTTCCAGGACATTTACTTATTGCATCAAATTGGGGCTCTACTTCTGTCACATTTTCTCCAGATCTAACTACAACCTAAGAGAAATGATAAAACTTCTTAAGGCTCCATGTCTTCATGTTGTTCGAAACACACACTTATGAAGCCTCACACGTCTCAAATGGTGTGTCTCCTTTTTGGATATCGAATAGATGGATTTTAAAATATTAATATTAATTGTTAAATTAAATTATTCAAAATAATATAATATATAGATATGTCATATGTGTCTCCGTGACATTTTTTTCTTTTTAAATTACGTGTCATGTGTTCTATCCGTACTACATCATAGGATAGTAGGAAGGATGCATAAAAGGTAGCATCGGTGAAAAGTGTCTTCACCCGATGCCAGGAAGTAATTGAGCTGTAACCCATAGGAATTAGGAAATAATAAAGACATAATAATATTTTAATTAATTTTTTTTATTTATTTTTAATTTATTACTTTAATTATTTTTAAATTATTATATTATATTATTAAAAAATTAAAATAAATAATTGAAAAGTAATTAGAGGGATAAATCAAAATATTATTATCAATAATAAAAATAGAAGGGATACGGTATAAGAATTACCAGTATGTCATCACCGATTTGTGTCCTCTTTATATCAATAATTGAAGCACCATTCAATGCCCCTGAAATTTGTGAAGTCTCATCGAAGTTGCATTCTATAATAGGGTGAGCAGGAAGATCTACTTCGATATAAAATCCATCACGAACTACACCATTTTGCAAGTTGGAGGCACCATTACATTTATCAATGGCTGTGATCTTTTTGGCAGTCACTACTCCAGATAGAGTATCAAACTCGATAATATTGGTGTCCACAAAATCAGACGAAAATAGTTTGTGTGCAGCGGCTAATGTGGCATGGCCACAAATTTTAACCTGTATAGTGATGTTTGGATTCTCAAATAACATATTTGCAACCAAGAGGGGCTCAAAATTGAACATCATCAAACAAAACAAGAATGCAGAAAACTTCGTGAACCGCAAGAGAGTGCATGTGCATACTGTGTGGTCCCTAACTTTTACCGATAAAGTTTCTTGTCATCGTGTGCAATAGAAAAACACGACTAAAGACGTAAGTGAATAAACAATTTTCTAAGATGAATCTCTGATTAGAAGACAATAACAACATTTATAAAATACTGTGTGAAAAATTGACCTCGTTAAGATGAGTAAAATATCTGAAGTGAAAACGTGGATTGGTAGAGGTTCCCTTAATGCGAGTCAAGTAACAGGTGACAGGGACATTGAACTCGGTGGCAACCGCTTGCAACCACTCCTCGTCCCTCTCTTCTTCCAAGAAACACACTGCTGCGGGGTTTCCCTTGAAAGCTGAATCGGTGAACGCGTCAACCTGCATTAGTAACATTGAGAACAAACCTAATTCACAAAAATCTCATTTCACAGACAAGACATACATACCACAGAGTATTTCACAGGATTCTTAGCCATTTTTTGTCGCACCAACATGCGAGAGAATACTCGAGTCAGCAACAAAAAATGGTCAGCACACCAATGCCCCCGAGCCACCGGTATCCACGAGTTCCACGAGCATTAGTAATAGAACCAACGCTTACGATATACAGTTCCCGGGCTCTCTGAACGAACCAATAACGCTCAATTTTACCAAATAAACATATAATGATCACTAGAGTCCACAATATTTTATTACTATATATAGAAAATGATGAAATGAAAAAAAAAAATTGTAAATATCATGTTGCATCACGAGAAGAGAATACTTGTGGTCGTACACCACCAAATCAATAATTTTAGATTTTTAGATTACATGCATTTATATAAGTAAAAGGCAATTTTGTCCATTACAAAACACGGCTGTGGGTAAAACAAACAAGGAAAACATAATTTATCTTTTTCTTGATTTATGACAACACAAAGAGGTAATAGAAGTTGTATTCTTTATTTATAAGAGTCTCTGATTATGAATTTCAATATAAATTGGTAATATCTTAGGTGAAAATGTATATAAAAAATTACAAAGATTATTTATGATTTTGGATTAAAGAAGGTGCATCAAATTTTATATAATTATATTTATGAATTATTGGTGTGAAATTTTTGTAGTAATTAAAATTGTTTTTGGGTTGTCATCAAAGAAAAGGTAAACACGTGCTAGATCATATTTAGAAGACGTGACAGCATGAAAGTGAAAAGAAAAAGAGAGAATTGAAACACTCAAGGTATTATGGTGGGTCGGAGAGGAAAAACACGAGTCCCAATTGGTTTCAACAAGGAAGAGTCGCACAAGTGTGTTTTCCTTTACTACATTGCTTTTAGTTAAATAAAGAACATTACAACCATCGTTAATCACACCAAGTAAGTTTATGTTAACATCTTATACCGTAATAGTTAATATCTTATATTTTAAAGAAATAAATTGTTACTGCAGAATAATAATAGATTATTATGAGACACAAATATTGCCTTACCTAATTATTAATTCTCCTAGACGGATACTATATGGTGTTGTGGGGTGTGTCTTCATATCTAGCTATAGAAGAGACATATGAGATGTTACCTGGACTTCAACAATCATGTCAGTAAGAACTTTCAAAAAGTCAAATTTCAATTTTCAGTAAGAATGAATTGCGTACATTTAATTGTCGGGGTCGACCTGTATTTGTAAAATATTAATCATAAATCACCTGTATTTTAAATTTTATTTTTCAAGTTATTTGTTAGCATGTAATATTTAAATTTAAATTTAATAAGATCTTTAAATTCAATAATATATTTTCAAATTGAGTTATTGTGCTAAAGATCATACTCTCACATTTTGTTTTTTTTTTAATTTTATCCTTAACTATTATTTTAAAAATTAATTATTTTATAAATAATTCATCTTTAACTGTCATTTTAAAATTCTCTTTTGTCTTTAACGGTTATTTTACAAACTTTTTTTGTGTACATATTTTATTTTTCTAATTTTACATTTAACAACTATTTTAAAAATTAATTATATATTTATAACAATATATAAAGAAGGTACCCACTTTTGTATCCACATTTTATTTGTTCAGTTTTACTCTTAATTATTATTTTAAAAAGTGATTATTTTGTAAATAATTTATCTTTAACTGTTATTTTACAAATCTTTATTGTCTTTAACGATTATCTAAAATCTTCTTTTGTATATATATTTTATTTTTTTTATTTTATATTTAATAACTATTTTAAAACTTAATTATAAAATACGGTAATGTCCAAAGCGTTTGTATTGTCGCGCTTGTGTTTTCCCTAGTTAATATAATATAAATGCATATACATTAACAAACTTATATTAATAATAGATTAACAATATTAAAATAAATATATTGTGTTAACAAAGTTTATCTTCTAATAAATAAAAGTTAATCAAACTAAATTAATACCAAAAAAATATGAACATTGTGAGACATTTCAATTTACAACAATTAAAACTTGAATCATAATATATAATTTAATTATATATCAATACAATAAATGAAATACCTAAACTTGACATTGATCTATGTAGCCAAATAAATTTTAAATATAAAATAGTTGTGACGTTTATTTATAGTTATTATATTTATCCACCGATTTTTCTAATAGAATCATCTACAGTATTATTGCCTTAATTAAAAATATTTAATATAATAATAATATAATATTTAATTTATATTTATTTAATTATTAAAAATTAGTTAGGATTTGGTTGTTTTAAATAAAAAAATTTGGTTTTCTATGTATGTTTTTCCTTATCATAAGATGGATATTTATGATAAGATAATCATGAGAGGTAAATATTAGTATTACTATGTGAATTCTTTGAAGTATAATTATAAATAAATTAATAAATTAATACCTTGTTTGGAATGCATATATATATATATATATATATATATATATATATATATATATATATATATATATATATATTTATATCTGAAAACCTAAATAATATAACTACAGCAGGGTCTGATTATTTTTGTTCCTTGTCTTCCTACTTGTATAGCAGTTCGTGATAGCACATAAATTGTTGTTTTTTTAATACTAATATTCTAAAATATAAAATAGTTGTTACTTTTATAGTTATTATATTTCATCATCACATATTTTAATAAAATCATCCTTTATTACTTTTATTAAATACAATATAATAATATTTAATTTATATTTATTTTATTAGTAAAATTTAATTAGTTATGATTTGGTTGTTTTAAATAAAAAAAATGGTTTTCTATGTATCTTTTTCCTTATGATAAGATGGATTAAAAATTCTGAGAGGTAAATATTTGCCTTAGTATATGAATATTTTGAATTATAATTATAAATAAGTAAATACCTGGATTGCAATGCATATTTTTTATCTGGAAACCTAAATAATAACCCTGCAGGTGGTTTCCTCTGATTATTTGCTCATTTTCGTCCCACTTGCATAGCGGTTCGTGTGATAGCACACAAATTGTTGTTTTTTAATTTAACTTGCACACCTTTCCCGCAATATGTTTGATTCATCTACATTGAGAAGAGATTGTCACTTTATTGTTTATTGATTGCAGAAAGAACATGAAGGCCTCCATGTCAGATTTCTTTAAGAACCTTGATGATTTCACAACTCCACGCGAGGTACCCTTTACTTTTGTATTTTTGAGATTTTTATATGATTTTCATGATGCAACAGTTGTGACATAGGGTGTAAAATTAGCCTTTTGGTCTGGGTTTAATTTTGAGTTGTTTAGCGTGTGTTCATACTTCCATCATCCTATTTTACCTTCTCTCGTTATCAGATATTAGTTAGTGTTACTTTATCTCCCATGGAAACAATAACGCAAAGAAGTTACTTCTTTTTTTCATGTTTCGTGTTTATTCCTTATGACTGAAATAAAATTGCAATTGCATAAGTTGTCAAATATGATCCTATTTTACATTCAAAATAAACCTGGAAATCTAAATCAAATATGATTATAGTATAAATAATTGGTAAGAAACTGAGATATAAAAATGCAAATTAATAGATGAAGTAATTTATACTAATTGTAAACCTTAGAAAAGATCTCTGTATAGTGGTTTTCTCAAGTGTTTTTCTAACTAATTCTCACCAAAACTCAGAAGTGAAATCAATCTTTTGACCAAAATTATCAAAACCATCTTGACCATGATTAGAAGATTTTGGTTAAAAAGGATTTAACTGGTGTTTGTTTGCATCTTATTTGTTCAATTAATATTATCTGAATTGTTGAATTGCGTATATGGTATAAGCTTTTGAAGAACTTAACAATGCTTTTTAATTGAAATTTTGTTTGTTTTCAGATGCTAAAAGACTTTTACATGTCTTCCTTCGTTATGACCAGAAAAGATAATTTTTATGACCGTTCTGCCTTATTTAGTTGCTTGTGCCTATTGGATGACGCGGATCTTGTCGATTTGCCAACCCCTGCAATTGTTAAGGTGAGAGTGAAGCTTATAAATGTGACATGCACTAGATCCTATCATTTGTTTACCCATTTTATTACTTTGTAGCCTGTTGAGCTTTGGAGTGGTAAGCAGCTATTTAACATTTTATTGCGCCCACATGCCAATGTGAAAGTCTGTGTGGATCTTACGGTAGAGGAGAAAATATACACGAAGGTGGATGAGGAGAAACGAGAATTGAAAACATTGTGCCCGAATGATGGGTTTGTTTACTTTCGTAACAGTGAGTTGATCTCTGGCCAATTTGGAAAGGTTACTTTAGGTTAGTTACTCTAAAATTACCTTCACATACTGATAGAGATATCTGTTAAATATCTTCTTTCTATTCTGTTTTTGTTATCTTAGTCTTTTTGTATCATATCATATAATATAATCACTTTTTGTAGAGATACGTCTTTTCTCTTCTAATAAAAGGTTCTTTTATCAAACACGTTATGTGCTTCTCTGTTTGTCACGACTCTGCATCTCTTTTTCTCTGCTACTCCGTGTGCCACCGTTCTCACACATACTGTAGTTTTACCATTAATGTTTGCGTGGATTTTGTTGATGTCCTGTACTTTGTTTTGCACGTGATCAGGAAATGGTAATACGGAGGGACTGTTATCTCTGATACTGAGAGAATGCGAAGCAGAAGCAGCTGCATCTTGCTTGAATCGTTTAGCGAAAGTGAGGTAAAATTATGGGTTAGAATAAATGAAATATTTGAATTTAAAGCATATTAATTATTAGGGTTCCATTTTACTCAGATGTCGTCAGCCATGGATCCTTGATTTCAATGGCGCGACAGGTATAAACGATATTACACCAAATGAGATGGTGATTAAGAAGAAAGAGGAAATACTTTCAGAGGCTTATAGGAAATGTGATGAGTACATAGAAGCTTTCAATAAAGGAAAACTAGAACTCATACCTGGTTGTGATGCTGCTCAAACATTAGAGACCCGGATAACTCAAGTATTGAACGGATTAAGTGATGTGATCAGGAAGGTTTTCTTGCAAACTACGCACTGGAGAAATATTCTATTGGTCATGTCGCAGTGTGGATGGAAAAACTCTACCGGTGAAATGATTGGCTGTCTTGGTCTACAGTCAGTTGATGGGTTTGAAGATCGAATCCTTCCTCATTTCCCTAAAAATGCACAAACGCCTGCAGTAAGTTCTTGTTACCTTTAATTGTTCTTGTTGATTTAGATTATCTTAATACTGGTTTTCTTATTTCCTTAGTTTTTTTATTAATATCAATTGTCTCTGCACGGTTTTAAATTTCCATTGTTGAAAATCGCCCAGATCATGTGATGGTGCAATTACAGTTGTTTCTTTACATTAAACAATGATGTGCTACTCTTTATGCAGGCTAGAGGTTTTGTTGCTAATTCATTTTTCAGTGGATTGACATGTACTGAGTTTTTTCTTCACTGCCAAGCGAACAGAGTTGGTTTATTAGACGGTAATGTTCTTGCTCTGCATTTGAATAAATTACGCGTAATATATTCTGAATTAACAACTTCATTCAATTACATCAACTATGGAGACCAGATAATATATTCAGAATAATTAATCGCATGTGGTTTTCACTTGGATATGAAACTATGAAATGAAACGTTTGAACAAGTCCTCACTCTCTCCATTTTGCAATAATGAGTTCTTGTTACACAATAATATTTTGTATCTGGAGATTGATTTGGATTTTGTTTCTTTATATAAACAAGGTCATTGGTAGCACTAAAACATGGAAAATTTTAATGTTTGGTCAATAATTTATTTTATAATTGTTTAATATGATGAAAAACTCTGGTCTTCATTTTATAATTTTTTTTTTTCTGATTTTGATTTTGCAGATTAAAACTGCATAGACCGGATATTTGTCATGTTAATTAGTTAAATCAATGGAAGATTTGTTTTTACATTATGCTAACACGGTAAGAGATGTGGGTGGTTCTATTGTTCAATTTTGCTATGGAGATGATAGCATGGATCCAACATGCATATGGAGGAAAAACTTGGAAACGATTAATTTGAGCAGTTGTTTCTTAAATTCAAGGTTTGAAAACCGCGGTTATTTAGTTTCATCATTATTGTTTGGAACTTTGCAACATTATGAAAATATTTATGATGTGGTTTCTTGTATAGCTGGGCAAGTAGATGCATTCTTTAGGGGAAAATTTTTCTGACACCACTGTTTACAAATAGCATACATTTTGACACCGGTTTGTCTAATAAAATATTATATTATAATAGATCTTTTATTTATATGTAGGATGGGAGTAGAAAGAAAAGTACCAGAACATATCAATAATGCTCTTTATTAGGCGTGCTACTGGTTTTAATATTTATATTTTTTTTTAGAATTTGAAAAACTGTTAAGTTACAAATTAAAATTAAGATTTGCATTTTAGCTTGCTAATATGTTGACCAGAGTTAAGAGTTTGATTGACTTAAATCGGCTGCATTTCTGAGTCATTTTTCTTCATATATGTACTAAAGTTAGAATGTATTTGGATGAGATCATGGATTTGAAGAAAAATAGAGATAAAAGTGAATATCTTTAGAATAAGAGGAAGATAATGAGAAATGAAGAAAAAAATTATTAAAGTCCGTGAATAATTTAATGTGTTTATAAATAATTTTTTAATAAAATTAATTAATTTATATTTTAAAATTAATTTTTATTAATATATTAGAATTAGAATAAAGTATAAACATTTTGGAAAATGATACTTTAACCTGTTTTTGATCCGCCTATGTGGCAGTGATAGGTGGATTTAATGAAAATGTTTTTGAATTTAAAAAAACTGCCGAAGTGACGGTTATGAGAAACAGTGACGTGGGGCCCGCGACTGCGTGAAGATCGACCACGTGCGAAGGAAAAGTGTAACTAATGCATTTACCACCTGAGAAGGAAAACTCAAACTAAAAGATTTGATTTTTTTTTTCTCTGTTCACAATCTCTGTGCAATCAACCAAGCGGTGTCCTCAGTTTTTGTTCAAGCGGTGCTCTTTTCAGTGAACCCACTGTCATTGTTGTACAAAAAGGCGAAGTTGGTAGTGGAAGGAGAAGGAAACGCTGTAAGGCCTAATTTCCTGCCCTAAAGTTTTAAGGGTTGCCTTTTAACTAGTGGGCCTAAGGGCTGGCCCAAAGGATAAAACCCCCTTAAGTCTGCCTTAACCCTAACACTCCTTCTCACTTTTAGAAAACTGTTCCTTGTCCTAAGAGCCGCAGCCGTCTTTCTATCTCTGCTAAGGTTTGGTACCACCGTGAGCACGCAAGTTCGAACCAGTCCTTTTTCTTTTCTACGTAAGTGCTCCCTATTTCCGTGCTTGTATTCTTGCTACTATTACTCTGGGTAACTTATATCCCCGTTGTTTCTTATTTTTTCCAGCTCCTTAAGTCATCCCTTGAGTTGCCACGTCCCGCTGTTTAGAGTCAAGGTCTTGTGCTAGTCATTTCCAAGTAGGGAAGCTATGACTTACACATGTATTTCGTTTTTCCCTGTTGTTCAACTCTTATTTTAAGATTATGTGGTTAGTGTGATGTTATGAAAGCTTGGAACGTTTGAGCATGGTTTGGACTGTGGGCAGGGACTCGCCTAGACCCTTTTTCATGCGAGGGGTCGCTCAGGTGACCAACTCAGTTTTTGAGCGAGCGAGCATCTCGCTCAGGCGAGGAGAGGCTCGCCTAAGCGAGAATGCGTGGAGGGTGTTGTTTTTGTGTGTCGAGCTCTCGCCTAGGCGAAGGGAGCTCGCTTGAGCGAGAGACCCTCTCGCTTGAGTGAGACCCTTCAACCTGAGTGAAGAGCTGGGCGAGTGTGCATTCTGGTTTGGTGTTTTATTTCGATTCTTAGATGTTTGGCTTGTATATGAGTGAATGGGATACTTGCGGAGGCTGCCATCTTTGTGGTTGTTGACGTGTTCAAACCCTAGTGGAATCGCTATAGGGTGTTTTCAACGTGAATGGGATAATGATGTTTCCGCAAATGGTACCCATTAAATAGAGAAAGTTGAAAACGTTATAAGAGTCCAACCCTTTTCAATGCATTGAATGCGAGGGGTTAATGTTCTCCTGCGGTTTCGGCACATCTGTAATGGGGGTTACAATGTTTGGTTTGTCTTAAATACTTGAATTTAATGTCATTCAATTACAATCAAAGGTCGGAGTGCGAAGTTTATTTTTCATTACCAACTAATATATACAATATTAAATTAAACAAGGGCATTGAATACGAAACTTTTTATTACTGATTTTTTTAAAGTAGAAAGGAGTTACAATATTAAAGAAGGGAATGAAATTTGCAGTAACCAAACGCTTTTATGAATAACATTTCTCTAAGCTTCTACAATCACCAATTTAAATCCCACATGCTTTTGATACCTAAACCCCCCGAAGGAGTTGTGTATAACCATGGTTTTATGTCTTCATAAGATTTCTGTGGTATAGGTTGCTTGATGTCCTTCGTTTCTATAAAAAGTTCGATATACCCAGCAGTTAGTGGACTGATAATTTTCTCCTTATTTTTTGTACATCTTTCCATCACTAAATCATTTGGATGATATCATTGTCACTACTGATCTCAACAAGGTCATGGAAAAGTTTGTTCTTTATAACTTTAACTGCACGTCTATAACTAATTTCTGTGATTATTTTTTGATCTCCACAATGAATACCATGCGATAACTTGTAGACAAGGTAAGGGAAGGTGCAGTTCTCGCGAATGGACATGGACACTACTGTGTGGGACTTAAACTTTAACCCATGACCATAAGGGCATTCTACAACAATAGCTCGGTGAAGTCTTCCTCCATAATAAATTAACATTTGACATCTCTCCATACACATTGGGCTTCCATCAGTCGAAGAAGCACTTGTATGTAACAGTTGCAGTATTTCATTTGTTGACCGCGTGTAAGTTACAAAAACTTCAATAATACAGTTAATTGGAAATTGAGGCTTACACATTACCATCTTGATCACATCCTCATCACATGCTAATTCAATAGCACGGTACATGAGAACTCCATTGTCATTCAAGGTTTGCTACCTGAAGTATAACTTGTTAATTTGCGCTTCAATTTTTAAGTCCACACTCTTGGTAACCAAATCAGTTAACAACTGAAACGTAAAACGGTATGGGATGCAGAACAAAGTAGGAATTGAACCTTCAAAGTGGACCCCGTCATCGTATTCCTTCATTTTTCCATCCTTGAAAACGGCAGCTAGATATGAATTGTCGAAGTTGATCTCACTTTCACCGCCAACATGTGCTTCCATGTTGTGTTTTAATAACCGACTTCGACCCTTGTTGTGAAAAAAACAAAATATGGTGAAATCAAGCCAATCGCATATAGTTAGGGAATACAAGGTTGTTTATATACCTCTACTGTAACCGAATATGAGCAGTAAAATTGTTCAGCTCACCACCGCTATATATAAAAAAAAGTAATATTATAATGTATAGCGGTTTAGATTGACGAAATTGCCCTTTGCTAACGTATTGAGGAAGCAAGACATCCTACCCTCCTACTGTACCCTGTTACATTGAGTTAATGCTCCACTTTTTTACTTCGTCTTCCACCTACCTAGACATCATTCCACCTACCTCAACATCATTAAAGACCTCTTTATTTCTCTGACGACGACAGCAATGAGTTGAACCTCCAGATAGAACACACATGAAGTGTAATGAATGCACGGAGACCATAGCGGTGAAAGGTAACGCTCCACATTTATTTCATTTCATCTAACTTGACTCCAGCAAAAGTCCATCTTATTATCAAACTCCACCTTTCCATGGTTAAAATATTGAAACTTTTATTGCTTAACACATATGATAAGATATCATTTATTTCAGTTAACTAAAATATTTATACCATTACGGGATTCAGAGCTAACAATTTATTATTTTCTATCTGTATGTTATTTGCCCCGAACAATGTATACCACGCGACTTTATTTTTTTATGTTCTGTAAAGGCACAAGTTTTCTTTTTAAAAATCGCAGGACAAAGAAAGTGACATGTCTGCATCAGAAATAATGAATCCCATTTCACTGGACAAAATAAGTTTATCGAACGATGACGTAGTACAACATGTTACGTTACCGGATTGTATTACTGTGCAAACTGAACAAAAAGAGTTAGATGATGTTCCTAAGGTTGGAATGATATTTGAAACCGTTGAGAACGTCAAACAATTTTACAAGCAATATGCAATTAGATGTGCATTTGGTGTCAGAGTGAGAAGTTCCAGCAAAGGAGAAGACAATGAATTATGCTTCAAATTAGTTTGTAGTCGTGAAGGAAACTATGTGTCCAGCATCCCTCCTGAACTCAAAAGTCAACCAACAAAAACAAAAAATTATGGTGCACGGATCACAGCTGTAAAAAAGGCAGGTTAGTGGCACATAAGAAATGTCATACTTGATCACAATCATGACCTAAGCCCTATGAAGTCAAGAATAATTCGCGACAACAAAAAATTGAACATGCAAGTGAAGCGAACACTGGATATGAATGATGAAGCAGGTGTACGCATTAATAAAAGCTTCCAATCACTTGTTTGTGATGTTGGTGGATTTGAAAACCTTCCGTTTGTGGAGCGTGACATTAGAAATTATATCGGACGACAAAGAAGGGCACTAGGGAAGGAAGGAGACGGCCAAGCATTGATGTCACACTTATCTCACATGAGGAAAATGAACAACGACTTCTTCTTTGAAATTGACTTCGATGATAACAATATAATATCAAATGTATTTTGGGTTGACGCACGTAGTAGGGCAACATGCGAGGAATTTGGAGATGTTGTTTCATTTGACACAACATATCTAACTAACAAGTATGATATGTCATTTGCACCATTTGTTGGAGTCAATCATCATGGTCAGTATATATTACTACGATGCGGGTTGTTGTTAGTTGAAGATACATCTACGTTTGTGTGGCTTTTTAACTATTGACGTACATGCATGTCAGATAAATCACCAGATGACATTCTAACTTACCAGTGCAGGGCCATGCAAAATGCAATTGAAATTGTTTTTCCAAATACCCGTCATTGGTGGTGTTTATGGCATACAATAAAAAAAATTCCTGAAAAGTTACAAGGATATACTCATTACAAAAGAATTAAATCGTAGTTGAAGACGTTGATGTACGAGTCCCTAAGTGTCCTAGACTTTGAGAGTGGGTGGCGACAATTATTGAATGATCACGAGTTGGATAACAATGACTGGTGGACCACACTATACGAAGAGAGAAAACGGTGGGTGCCTTGCTATTTGAAAGAACATTTTTGGGCTGGTATGTTCACAACACAACGCAGTGAGGGACTCAATGCCTTTTTTGATGGATTTATCAATTCAACAACAACGTTACAACAGTTTGTAGTACAGTATGAAAATGTCCTCAGACATAAAGTTGAAAAAGAATGTGAGGTGGACTTTGCATCTTTAAACACTACAATCCCATGTGCCACTTAATCTCTAATTGAACGACAATACCAACAAGCGTACACATATGCCATCTTTGTAGAAATACAAACGGAATTCCGATCTAAGATGAATTGTGCAATCAAAATGGTTACAGCTACTCGTTCTGAATGCAACTACGTGGTCCTGCAAGAGTTATTATGGAACGGTAAATGTGTAAACAAATATTATGATGTCCATTATGATGCTAAAGCGGCCACAATAAGTTGTTCATGTATGTTGTTTGAGTTCCGTGGTATTATGTGTAGACATTGTTTGACTGTCCTTGGTTAAAAGGAAGCAACAACGATATCCAACAAGTATATCATCCCACGGTGGAGCAAACTTATACGCAGGAGATATACTTCCATGAGACAGCTTACAACACCCACAATAACGACCCAAGAATGCAAAGGTACCGGGCATTGTGCAAGGAATTTTATCAGATTGCTGATGTTGCATGCGAATCAAAAGCTGGAACGGAACTGCTATTTAAGCAATTGAGGTGTTGTCGAAACCCGCTGGATAATAGTACGTCCAGTAATACTCGTATTGTTAAGGCAATGATGGAGCCTACCTTTCCAACCTCGGATTCATGTCAACCAACAATTTTCCGCAGCCCAAATGCAGTAAAACGAAAGGGAAGGCCGCATACGTTGAAATCTAAAATGGAGAAATATTCATAGTAAAAGAAGTCGGTGGTAACCACGATAGAAATATGCACCAATAGCACCGTATGTAAATCCTTAAATCCTTTATCATTATCAAAATTTTTTGGCGGTTTATTTAACTAATGAATATTACTTTGTTTGCGTAGCCAACTCTTAACAATCACGTTTGGAATGACTGGACGGATGTACAACGTCATATTCAATGGGTATGATTTAATACTATTATTTGTCCACTAACTTTGAAATACTAGTCAACGATGTTGATAGAAATACTGAATATCCATGTGCGACAAGTCGGTAATGGGTCCTTTTATTCGTCTGTACAAAGCAATGTCGATGGCAATACCATTTCCAATACAACCGACTAAAAAAGGTGGTTGTACTCAAGTAACATTGAAAGTGCAAATTAGATCCATATAAAGCCACAACCATATACTGATTGTTTTCAAATTTTGCAGGGACTACGTACATAGTAATGCATCTTTTTTTGGTGGATGGGAGCCTTATGAAGTTCCAAAATGATGACATTGTCAAACAATAGGTCTATATCAAATCTTTGTTTGCCAATGACATTATATCATTACTGGTTTTTTTGCAGGACGGTATACCAGTAACCTCCTTTTTATGCTATCATATATGTATTTCTCATCCACACTTTTTGTACCACTTCATGCTACAACGCAATAGACTCCATATTATAATGAACCATGTTTAAAAATACTTGATTGCTGTTAAAACTTGTTATTTCTACACAAATGACATAATCACTATGAAGGAAAATTAATTACAGAAACAAAGGCCTGTACCAGTAACCGCCTTTTTATGGTACAACAGATGTGTTTCTGAGGGACACTTTAAAAACCACGTCCTGGCTATTCGTAGTGCATGTGACATTACAGGGAACCATGTTTCAAATTACTTTATTCATATTAAAACTTCTAATTTTTATACTGATTAAAAAATCATTTTGAAGGAAAAATAATGACAAACATGTCCCTGTAACAGTAATTGCCTTTTATTGGTACCATATATGTATTTCTGAGTGGCACTTTTGAAGCGAGGTCCTGGCCGTTCAAAATTCACTTTAGATTGTAGGGAACAATGTTTCAAATTACTTCATTGCTATTAAAACTTGTAACATATCCATGTAACAGTAACTACCTTCTTGTGGTAAAATATATGTCTTTTTGAGTGACCATTATTGTTCCAAGTCCTGTGCATTTCAAATGCCATTGAGATTACAGGGAACAATGTTTCAAAATACTTCATTCGTATTAAAACTTGTTATTAACCAAAAAGTGAATACGGTCACAGAAATCACAAAATTTTAGAAACCACATCTGTTAAAAAAACAAAAGTCGGTAACATTAAGCGCCTTTTTTTGCAACAATAATTGTCTTTCTCATCGAAACTTTTTGTACCAAGTCCTGTGCGTTCAAAATCTCATTAAAATTACATGGAACAATGTTTCAAAATACTTTATTCATATTAAAACTTTATATTAACCACAAAATAAATAGGGTTACACAAATCACAAAATTTTAGAAACCACATTTGTTACAAAAACAAAAGTCGATAACACTAACCTGCTTTTCGTGCTACAATATATGTGTTTCTCATTCAAAAATTTTGTACCGCGACCTGTGCCTTCGCAGTGCAGTGGGCAAAATAGTTTACAAATACTGTTAACAAAAAAATTAATATGGTTATTGAAATATTGGGTATATTATTGTTGAAGGAATAATTATTACACAAACATAAACCCACTAACATGAACCGCCTTTTTGTACTACAATATAAGTATTTCTCGTTCACAGTTTTTGAACCACGACCTCTGCCTTGGCACAACAGTTTTGATTTCAGGGAAAATTGTTTACAAACACTTTAGGACAATTAATAGTTGTTATAAACATAAAAATAAATATGATAATCCAAATCAAAAAATAATTTTCAACCATAATTGAAGACACAAACATAAGCTCTTTACAATAACAGCCTTTTTGTGATACAATATATGTCTTTGTCATTCACAATTTTTGAACCACGAGCTTCAACAAAAATATGACACAAATATGCTTCCTGCAAACGCTAATTCCATTAATTGTCTAAAACATGCAACAAAACCACCAAGCTTTCTTAACATCTGTGGTACCAAAATATTATCCCAACTATCCATCTATGTTAAAATTTCAAATAAATTTTAACAATAATAACTTTCAGATCAAAGAACAAATCATGAATGCCTTCATACATCATACCCAAAAATAAGCTTAATGTATGTTACCACAACAATAATTTTTGCGAACCCAATTTTTTGGGGGCATTGCCAGTGTAAAGAGATTGTAGTGCTCGACTTTTCAACCGTACCCGTCTATGAAGCTTCATCCTGTCATACATATTGCTTTATGGTAAAATTGGCTCCTCTGCACAGTTGTCATCTTTTGACAACTCTTCATCACTTCCAATTGGGGTGTCCACATTAACTTCTCCGACTTTCACACCAACACTACGCGTAACAAGACTCTTCAATGGGGTCCCTGCTTGATGTGATTGTTGTCCATATTCGCTATAAAAATGGTCTTCATACTTTTCAACTCTTTCATTCTGAACATTGGTGGAAGGAGTAACAGGATGACACTCTTTCCATCTTTCAGTCTTCCTCTCATGCACAACTCCTTCTAAAATCGATAAGGATTGTCGAAGTTCACGTATTTCACGTTCTTGCTTTTCAATTAGAAGTTCAACTTCATCCTTCTTTGCTCCTACACCTACTCTTTCAACTTCATGACCAAACACATCATACGCTTCTCTAACTACTGCATGAAGAAGTTCTTGCTTTGACACACAAAGATCATGAACTATCTGTCAAAAAAGTTATAATTATTTAAATTATAAAATCATACATTAAGACATCAATCTATCTAAATCAAACTCAAACAACTTACCACATTCTTGTCCAAACTACTCTTTAAAGCACTGTCACCCACTTTAATATTCATCCTCCGCAAACAACCTTGGAAATTCATTGCCCCTCACTGCACCCTTTCTCTTCACAAATACAAAGTGATCAAAACACCAAAGTTGAAATTGAACAAATAAACCATATGTAAATCACAATAAATCATTAATAATTAATGCTTTTGTAACTAAGTATAATATACCTGTAATAAATAAACACAACCTACAACATGGAAGTGTTTTCTATGTCTTTGCATCTTCAAGACCAAGGACGCATTGCACAAACTCCCAACCAAATACTCGTAAACTACACCACCCCAGTTATATTGACATAAACTTTTCAAATCATCAACAATCTTGAATAGTATCGGGAACACGGTTCCATTTCTATTTGGCAAAAGAAACTCGGATATGCCTATTAAGATGTATAACCTACAAAAATCATCAACTCCAACACATTTCGAATGATTCAAAAGATAGTTATATATCACCCCAACGATAACCTTATTCTCACTAAAAATGTTTCTACATACACTTTCAATAATGACTTCATCCAAATCCATTACATCTCCAACAATCCTCAATCCTAACCCTAAACATCCATCTAATAACTTAAATGGCACAATGATAGAGTTAAGTAAACAAACCGCCTCTTCTTTCTACCCACAAATTACACAAAACAGCAAGAACATTTCGACTAATCTTAACATGATCATTCAACAAAGTGAACCACCAAAATGGTGTTCTTTGAATACACAGCTTTTGGTCCACACTTAACTTCTTATTCAATAAACATAAATATGTCGTCCTACAGGATTGCCTGAACAAAATCTGCAAAATAAAAACAGCACACCACGACAATTAAACACCCATTCTTTGAATTCAATATCAATAAACATTGTATCATAAAACTAACTTACCTCATTACTATTACTCAACTCTCCTACGTCATGACCTTCACTCCCCTCACTATCATCACTACCATTGCTATGTTTACTTCGCCCACTATCTTCACTCATGTCTTGTAAAATAAAATAACAAGGACATTAATAAAATGTATTCACATCAATGCAAACTTAAACAACAAAACTGTCAAATGAAATCAAACAATACAACACAATAACCTAGCCAATATTCACAAATGTCTAACGAACAATAAAACAACTAACAATGTACCTAAATAACTGGAACGGACCAAGAAAGAACCAACTAAGAAGAACGGAACAAATTTTGTATCGTTCCACCTTCTGGGTCAATGGCCTGAATCAAAAAAATAATAACATTATAAGGGTTTACCTCGTATGCCATTCATAAAAACAAACACCAGCGTCAGATTTTGACAAACCAAACACGAAAGGCTTTCCAGGGTCCACCAACGGTTTGCGACCTACCACCAATTATTCGTCACCACCACAAACTGTGAATCTTATCACACACCACACTGTAACACTCATTTGAAACAATGTAATGGACGAATGCACAAGGGTTTCGACGAAAGGAAAACTTCACCTTAAAAAAGAACCGGAGACGTCGTCGTCGTTCTACTGAAAGAGGGTTTTGTTCTTCTACCTTTGAAGAATGCGCACGAATACCACAACATAAGTCGACGACAAAGATTTTTGCACGCACCCTCTTTGTCTGCTTTTCTTCCGCTGCCCAAGTGATTTTCCTTCTCCTTCTTCGCATTTTTGTACAAGAATGACAATGGGTTCAGTGAAAAAGAGCACGGCTTGTAGAATAACTGAGGGCAAAGCTTGGTTGCTTCCAGAACGATTGTGAACAGACAAAAAAAAACTCAAATGCCTCAGTTACACTTTTCCTTCGCGCGTGGTCGATCTTCACGCAGTCGTGGGCCCTACGTCGCCGTTTCTCATAACCATCACTTCGACAATTTTTTTTTAATTCAAAAACATTTTCATTAAATCCACCTATCACTGTCACGTAGGCGGGTCAAAAATAGGTTAAATTTTCCAGGTTAAACTATCATTTTCCAAATATTTTTTTATATATTTTAACTAATTATATTTTTTTAATTAATTAGGAAATAATTTTTAAATCTGTTATTATAAAAATAAGTAAAAAGTATTTTATGCGCTTTTCTTTGTATACGTAGAAAGACGAGGGTTCATATTTTTTTGTTATTAGCGATTGACTGCATTGGTTTTTTCTTACTTTCATCGCACATCTTTGTCCCTTTTATTTTTGTAAAAACACACTCGGAAAATGAATGGGGTGCTTTCTTGTAAGAAAATGATAGTTTTTAATTTGAACATGCTATAAAATAAGTGAAGTGATACGAAAAGAAAGAAAAACTAACAATATATATTATCAGTGGTGGAGGATAATGGGCCATGGCCTCCCAGAAATTTTTATTATTTTTATAATAGATATTTTGATTTTTTTATTATAAATATTAGGTATTTTAATTTATTTATTATAGATATTAAATCAAATCTTTTATTTTTTCTATAAATACAATAATTAATGCTAATAAATAATAAAATATAAAATTAAACATAATAAAAAATAAAAAATAAAAAGATTTATTAAAATATTTTTTATTATTCTTTTTCATTATAATTTGAGTTTCTCAAATTGTTTTCATCTTTCATTCATACTTGAGGAAGAAGAGAAGAAGATAATTATTTTGTATCCCTTTATCGTGAAATGTTAGTTAAATAATTTATTAATGAGTTTCTTTTATATTATTTTTTTATTTTATGAACATAGAAAAAGAGTATTGTATTGTATATTTTTTATAACTAGATTTTAATTGTGGTTCCATTATATGTCTAGAGTTTCTCACAAATTGTTCCCATCTCTCATTCTTACCTATTTTCTTTCTTTTATTTCTAAAGAAAAAAAGATCTATTATTTTTTCTATCATATATAAGTTGTTCTCTTTCATTCTTGAAGAAATAAAAAAGAAAGTAATTTTCTTTTGTTGTATTAAGTTATGTATTCATTTTTATTTTATTAGTGACAATAATTAAATGTATAAATTTTGAATGTATTATTTTGGTTCTCCTAACGATGTTGATCCGCCATTGTATATTATATATATATATATATATATATATATATATATATATATATATATATATATATATATATATATATATATATAATATTCTTAATAACATTTTCTTTTGGGACAATGGGTGCTTGATCTTGGCTAGTTTGTTTCCGTTTAAGTACTATCAGACAAATAGATCTTCTTTAAAATGTTACTAAGTAGATCTTCTCTCAACGCACGGGTTACTTAAATTTTAATTAACTCTTTTTTAAATACAGATTGAATTCTAGTAAATGAATATCATTAAAATATATAAAAATATAAAATGGTAAATTTCATTAATATCTAATTATGAATTGTATGTCTTAGAGATGGCAAATAAACCCGTCTTTGTGGGTATTGCCCGAATCCGTCATCGTTTTGACGGAGAATCCCCGCATTGACTGGGTATGGGTATGGGTATGGAGAATCTCCGACTTTTTTCAATTGGGTATGGGGATGGGATGGGGATGTACATATCCCCGCCATAATACCTATCCCTACCATATCTCTGTCACCATTTAAATTATTAAAATATTCACAATTAATTAAGTAACCATATATATATATATGTTATGAATTAATGATTGTCCATTGATTTAATACATTTACCCATATGATTGATACTCATATGATTCACTACTCTTTATGTAAATATTTGTATTAACTAAGTTGATTTGTTTCCTTTATGGATTACATGTTGTATCTATAAATAAGACTCTTCCTATCAATAATAATATATAAATGAGTTACTCCCTATTCTCTCATTCTCCATTCTCTATTATTTCTTCTCTTCTCTACTATCTATTATTCTCCCTTCTCTCTATTATTCACTTTATTTCATAACACGTTATCAACATGATGCTCCAACCAATTGAGGACTAATGGAAGTTTTTTTTCTCTCTAACGACAGTGCTTTGCGTGTCTCAATCCAGACTCTTTCTAATCTTTTCTCGATTTATAAGTTTACCTTATATTCTTCCTCTTGTGATAAGAATTATTTGACTTTATCAATTTTCATCTCCGTCTTATTATTTTTATTTTTATTATGACAATGATTATTATTATTTTAATGATTATTATTATTAATGTTATTTTATGTGCCAATTCTAAACACGCGAAACGTTGCAAGATTTGGATTTGTGACCCTTGATATTACAAGGAAGAATTCCTTATATTGGATGAATTTTAAATGTTGAAATACATTTAGATGCAATGGATATTGGGATACCATTAAATAAAGAAATAAAGCATCTAAGCAAATAAATTGCTCATGTGACAAAAATATTTTGAAAAGAGTTTTCACAAATATTATGAATTTATTTCATGCCTATGTATGACTGGCTGGACAAAGCAATAAAGCTTTTGATGAAAAATCATGAGATCCGCCTAATCTGCTCCATTCCCAGAAGTGAATGCAGCAAATATTATGAATTTATTTCATACCTTTGTATGGCTGAACAAAGCAATGAGCTTTTGATAGAAAATCATGAAACCTGTCCAAATTGGGTTATGCTCCATTCCCAGAAGTGAATGCAGCAACATTTGATTTATATTTTCATGATCGTGATCGTGATATTGATTATGGACATGGTTATAAAAAAAATTCCAAAGACACATTTTGTCACTAGAAGTGGCACAATAATGTAAAAAAGGGAAAAGAAAAATGTGAAAATATTGGCAAATAAGATGAAAGTATATATTATCATTACGATGGTAAAGGCCATTTGAGTTGTACATATTGTACATCAAAACATCTTACAAATAATGAGGAAAAACATAGAAACACACTTTGCTTATGAAGATGGTGATTCTGATTATGGCCATATGGATGCTACTCATCTTGATATTATTATTTTTTTAGCTAAAGCAAATGGAAACATTGATCACCTCATTGATTATGAGAATGTTAAAAAAAAATCTCATATTGATATTTACGTTTATATGAAAAACGAATGTTTGCACTAGTACCAAAAGATATATGTCTTATTGATAGTGCAACAACTTATACAATTCTTAAGAGTAATCAATTTTTCTCTTGATGTGAGACATCAATGTTAGTATTATTTATAGTACTACAAATATATTTGAAGACTCTAGAAGAGTTATTATACTTCTACCAGGAAGTTGAATAGAAACTTATTAAGTTTCAATATTTGTCTAAATGGATATTATATTGAGACAAACAATGAAAAAGATATGAAATATCTTTATATCTCTATGATTGAGTTGAAAAAGAAAGTGTATTGGAGAAATTATCAACATTCTCTTATAGTTTGTACTACAAGTTTATTAGTACAAT
>Ga0209589_1001909_pt1 | contig 35286 bp, 19 predicted proteins | sample CowpeawhiteBW_FD_187525 | JGI IMG/M metagenome (GOLD analysis project Ga0209589, IMG submission 187525) | Root nodule microbial communities of legume samples collected from California USA - Cow pea white BW (SPAdes) (version 2) | ecosystem: Host-associated > Plants > Roots > Nodule | place: USA...
TATATATATATTCCGAAAGATATACATCTAGGAACTTTTCTTCATCAAATTATATTCAAAGGCCTATTTTTTTTCATAAAAAAATATTCAAAAAATAAATTTTAAATAAAAGACCCGTTCACCACCATTAGTTATTCTTCTTCTAATCAATTTTTTATCACTTTATTAATGAACTTTAGTAATATTTTTTTTCTTAATATTTTTTATTAATTAAGATTTATATTATATATATATATATATATAAGTATCTACATAATATTATTTATTATTTTTATTAATATGAATAAAAAATTCTTTATAAAAATATTATAATAATTTTATTTTTAGCTAAAATATTATATCTATAAAAACACGTTTTAGGATCTTAAATTACAACTTCAAGTAAAAAAATAAATAAAAAAATATTGAAATTACAGCTTGGTAGGAATAACATTGTTTGAATAGTAGATATTCATGTTATTTACTAATTTATTAATTAATATTAACAACATTTTTATTATTAAATTATTAAAAGCTTTATTTTTAATATATTAAAAAAATTATACAAATTTATATATTTAATGAAATATTTACTTATTTAATTAAATACATTTACATAATACTATTTTCACTAATTTTATATACAAATTTAATTTTATTACAATTATATAATTGTTATTTTCATTAAATATGTTTTTAAATTACATTTTTATATTATTATTTAATTTTATTTGTTTTTTAATAAAAAAAATAAAATATATAATGATATTATTTTAATAATTTGTTTTCTAGTTTTTGTAAATTTTTTATTATTGTTTATTAAATAACTCTTTTATCTTGTGCTTTTTTCATCCCAAGCTTTTTCGATTTACTCTTATGCTCATTTCTCCTTTTTGTGCGACGATTCCTTCTACCTTACCTTTTCCTTCTTGCTGACACTTGTTGCTTCTCTCTTACTTCTCTCTTGCAACCTTCTTTCTCGTTTACTCTCCTGCAACAACGAAACAACTTCGTTCGCTTTAATTTTTATTTTGCTTTTCTAGGTCATTGACCCTTGTGTTGGTGATTTTGTTATTGGGTTTGTTGGTATATGTTCATATATGGTTGGTATTTTTGGTTTATTGCTTTTACGGTGTATTTACTTCTAATTCTCTTGTTTCTTACATTTATATATTTAAATGATTTTTTTCCCCAAAAGTTGTGCAGTGTGCATTTGAGAGTAAAGATGATGTTGAGGCTGCATACTATAAATTTATGGAAGAAAATTTATGGTGTGAACAAGTAAATAATGATCCTTGTGCAATGTTTTTTTCTTATTTTTTTAGAGATTTTTTATTTGTTAGATGTTGAACTTTTGTTTTTAATTTCTATTTTTCTTGTTTAGAATATTGTCAATTGTGCTTTATCTGAAGTACTAATGACATGTAGTATTTAAGTTTGCAAAAAAAACAATTGGTGAACATTCTTTTACTGTTTGAGATTAATAAGTGTCATTCTGCTATAATTATTTAATTTGTTTTTATAGATTATTAATATTTATCCACTATACTCGTGAATCATAAGATTGTCCCACTCGTTTGAAGGTGAAGGATTTAATGATGGTGAGCCACTTAGACTAATTAAAGTGAATTTTATTTGTAAAATTATTTTTAAAATGTCAATTTAATGTTCTTTGAATTTTATTTATTTCAATGTCATGTTTTATCTTCAATTTATCTCTTTTCCACTATTTTTCTTTTTTCTTGGAACAAGAAGCCCCTGTTCTTCATCAAGTTATATTTCAAACATGTTGTCGCAATATAAAGCTCTTAAAATAGAGTTTCAAGCCACAAAAAAGAAAGGATGATGCAATTATGAATTATGATGTGTAGAAAGAATTAGGGCAAGAATTTGTTAATATGAAATTCAAGAACCGTATCAATGAATTTTGATTGTTTTTAAGATATGTCAATTGTTTTGGATAAGTGCTCAATCAAGGTATAAATTGATATATCTTAATAAAAATATGAAAATTCATTCATTAATATTAGTCCTTCAGTTTCATTTTAACAAATTCTAGCACTAGTTCTTTGTACATATCACAATTCATAATTGCATGCTCTCTTTCCTTTTTGGTGGCTTGAAGCTCCATTTTAAGAGCTTCATACAACTAGTTTGACATATCATTTGATGAAGAACAAGAGCTCTTGCCTTTGATCCGAGTGAAAAAAATAGTGTAAAAGAGATCGAAGAAATTTTAAAAGTGAGATAAAACATGATATTTAAAGAAACAAAAATGAAAGAACATTAAAATGACATTTTAAAAACACTTTTACAAATAAAGTTCACTTTTAACAGTTTGAGGTAACTTACCATCACATACTTCACCTTCAAACTAGTGGGACAACCTTATGATTCACGAGTGTACTAAGCCAAATATATGTAACAAAACACATTAAATAATTATAACAAGGAATGATAATTACATATCTCAAACAATAATAAGAATGTTCACCAATTGTTTCTTTGCAAACCGAAATAATAGATGTCATTGGTACTTCATAGGAAGGACCATTAACAATATTCTAGACAAGAAAAATATGAATTAAAGAAAAAAAGTCCAACATATAACAAGTTGAAATAAAAACATTGCACAAGGATGATTGTTTACTTTTTCACACCATAAATTTTCTTCCATGAATTTGCAATAAAGAGTTACATTGAGAAAACACCTGCCAATGAGAATCCTACCACGAAATAGCATCCTCAATAGAGATAACAGATCTTAAAAAAGCCATATTTTGAATCCGGTGACCATGAAAATAATGTTAATATTGACTTCTCACATAATCAAACAAGAAAAAAAATTATTCTTGAGAATTGTGTCAGTTGTTGCCTTATAAACAAAATACAATATATCTATTAGATTTTATAACACTATTGCATACCAAATATCATACATATAATTGAATTGTAATGAACTTAATAACTTCAACCACCCAAAATTAATCAATTCCACAAGTCATGTCAAATAAATAAAACTAAGTATAAAACATCATCTCCAAAAATCTTTGAACCTTTATATATGTATAGTATAACAAAATCAAAACATCAAATTCATATCAAAACTCCTATTTCACATTCTTACACATAATATATATATATATATATATATATATATATATATATATATATATATATCATTAACTTAAAAAAGATGTCCATTTGTAATATATGTATAATGTATAATATTAGTACTTGAATATATCTATTCATGCTTTTATAACAATTACTATAGAAGATATATATAATAATAAATATTGATCATACACTTAGTTCACATATACATTCTATAATACAAAAGAAAAAATGATTGTTATACCTATACATAATACCAACATTAGACATGTATATTTTAAATTAACATATATAGTAAAAATACCATAGAAAATTTATCTTAAATTAAATTATAATAAAATTAAATTAAAAATTTCATCACGTAAAGACTTTCATCTGGTTTAGCAAAAGAAAACAATAATATCAAGTGACATCCATATGACCATAATCAAAATTATCATATTTATAAACAAAGTGTGTTTATATGATCTTTTACTTATTTTTTAAGATGTTTTGTTTTATGACAAGTACAACCAAAATGACCTTTATCACTGCAATGATAACTTATATTTTCATCTTATTTTGTTATTATTTTCACAATTTTTTTTCCTTTTTCACATTATTTTTTCACTTCTAGGATAATGTTCTCAATTAGAGCATGCTTAAAGATAACATGTAGGAAAAAAGATTTGAGATAAAAGTGTGACACCTATCATTTCACTAACCGAAACAACATGTATGATGTCGTCATTATTACTTACTCCCATTAGGGTTGTAAGCGGGGTAGATTGGTTCGGGTGTAGCTAAATCCAACTCAATCAAAATTTAATGGATTGAGTTGACTTGGAGTTATAACTTTCTTTTTACAAAACCTAACCTAATTCAACCTAATCTAATCGCAAATGAGTTGAGTTGGGTGATTCAGGTCAATATAATTTAAGCTTTTTTAATAAAATAAATATTTTAATAATTTATTTTACAGATGTATATAGATTAAACAATATAAAAATTCAATGACTAAATAATTATGTTATTTATTATTAAATAAATAAAGTATTACTTTAAATAAATATATGTGTGTGAGGGTTTTTAAATTTGTAAAAAACAACAAGTAATGTTTAATCGGGTGAACGTGTTTGATTAATGTATAATACATCGGGTCTTGAACGGTCAGACCCAATCTGACTCGAACACAAATAAAAACCAACCCAAACTCATTAGGTTAGGTTGGGTTCACAGGTTACCCGTACCCATAGCTCCGTGATATAGGTTTTTAACTTGTTCCACATAGCTCAAGGAATAATGTCTACACTTGTCATCCTATCCCCTTCTCTAAGCCTCATTGCAAGTGCTCCTCGTGTATTACTTAGTGTGCGAATCTGAGCTTAAACCAAACATTAGTGTCAAAAATAAATTACATGCACGCATTATGGCAACTATAGTTCTCAACGGGACAGGTAGGGTACTCCTCCGTACCCTACCCACTGGATAAATATCCATCACGTACTCATACCCAAATCCGTGGGGTATTTGTTATGCGGGTATCCACCTATTTTTTTCATTTTCACGGATATCCATGGTACCCGCGAGTATTTACAAAATTATTTAAAAAATAAATATATAATCATAAATTCAAATAAAATAAAATAAAATACATTAGTGTCATAAATTTTAAATAAAATTCAAATAAACTCAAGTTTGTACAAATCCAAATAATTTTAAAAGTAAATATAAAATGACATTCAACACAATGAAAATTTTTTAATTTGTGCTTTGATAAGCCCACTTTCTTCGGTTGATTCCTGAAAAATAAACAAAGTAAACAAATAATAAACCTCAACTGCCACGTGCCAAGTATTCTTATTTTGGTTCCATCATTTGACAACAAGCATACTATAAACGTCATTGTCTATATAGGGTTTGATGTATATGTCCAATTTCAAAGAAAGGAAAGAGAAGAATGTCAAGGGTGTACCTAGAAGAAGACAAACTACCTATACTTGAAGCTGGAAGAATGAAGACAAAAGATAAGACAAGATATGCAGTTTAGAAAAAATTAGGTCAAAATATTTTTTACTAATATATATATATATATATATATATATATATATATATATATATATATATATATATATATATATATATATATATATATATATATATAAGGGTATTTTTGTGAATTAAAGTTTAGCGGGTACGGGTATCCACGGGTATGGATACTATGGTACCCGTACCCGCCCCATTAATATGCGAGTATAAAAAATACTCGTACCCGCAGGTAGCACATATCTATTCTTAATATCTGTTTTCTATCCGTTATAGATTTTATATACGGATATCTACGAGTACGGATTTTTTTGACATTCCTAATGACAATAAGCTGCGAAAATGTTTCACTAATGAAATACTAATATTTTCTGAATTTTTTTACATTCTTGATTCTTCCTAATTCACATATTTCTTTATTCATTAGATTTGACCTCCTGTAAATTTTTTATTAGAAAAACTATTGAAAATCCCTTTCAATCTTACAATATAATAATTATAAATTCAAGAAAATTCAATCAAAATAAATTTAACGCAATACATGTCCTATGTGATATTCGTATTGTATTTATGCATAGGACTTATGATATGCATTCAAAACAATTATTAACTTTTATATGTAAAAAGGTTGATGAAACTTTTATTTTCAAGGTCAATTATCATTTTTATATTATAAATAGAACACAATAAGACGTTTTGTAAAGTAAAAATACATTTAAAAAAATATTCATTCATATAAAAAATATAAAAAATGTTCCAACACAATGACTATCCTCTTATGATATTTATCTTCAACTTTCTATCCATCCATACTTTTTACTTGAAAGTTCTATCTTTTCTCTTATACTTTTTTTTTTATCACAAGTTATTGCGTTTTATTGCACAAATATGTTGAATGTAGTCCAATTGTTTACGGTAATATGACATGAATATAATCATTACTTACTTAAATTTATATATTTATATTAATTTAAAAATATTTACTTATTTTATTTACAATATTATTAATCATGAGAGAAGTGATTTATCTTAAAGTTAAAGAATTCTTAAAGTAGCGGTGAGGATTCTGCCACGTTGTTTGTTGTCTCCAATTTCTGCGGGAACACAAGGTAAGTTTCTTTAGACAAGTCAACAAGCAAGCTCAGCTAATGAAGAGTGGTACATTGCACTTCCACATTCAACTTCACCTCTCCATTGTACCACTCGCCATGGTTCTTCTCAAGGTCAATTTCTGAATTTTCACTCATTCTTTCTCTCTCATTCAGTTTTGCATTGCTTCTTCTTGTTTTTGGCGCTTTAAAGTTCATCCCTTCTGTGTTTCAAACAGATATGGAGACAAACGGCCTTCTCTGTTTTTGGGTACCTAAATTTCACCAAAGCTGGTTTCCTGTAAGTCCCTTTTGTTATTTCTTTTTCACTTAGTATTATCATTATGATGATGATGATGATGATGATGATGATGATGATGATATGCTATCAACAAAATTGACTCTGGAGACAGATTGCAGATAAAAACATTTTTTTTCCTGAGAAGAACAGATGGTTTTTACTTGTTTGATTGATTTATCACTGCTCAGTTTTATATTATTCTAATTGTTTATTTTTAACTTTTATATAATCTAATTTTAGTTTCGAAAGAAGACAGATTCATTTTGATCCTTCTTAATTTTTCTTCCTTAGAAGGGTTTGTGGAGAAGTTCGTCTCAACATACACATATTTGATTTTGTTTTATTAAGGGATGAAATCCACTTCATCTAAAAAATACAAGGACCAAATCCACATTTTTTTAGTAGTACAGACAAACAAATTTTGACTGCATCTTGAGTGACCTAGAGTATATTTTATCCTTTTGTTTATTTTTTTTAATCGTTTGGGGAACTAACAGGATTGAATATATGTGTGTTACTGAGTCTGATCCTGGTTCTGAGATATTTGAAAATTGGATAGCAAAAACACTAGCAAAAATTGAGAGTGAAAATGGATATTGGCCACTAGTTATTGTGTATGTTGAATAGCAGAAGACAATCCAAAGGAAAGCAGAATTGTTGGTTTCTATAATTTAAAAATACATTTAAGGATAAGAGGTGTAATATGAGGAACAGCTTCAACAATATTTTATTCATGAACACTCTCTCTCTATATATATTTAGTCTATATCTATCTATCTATTTATCTATCTATCTATATACACACATAGCAAAAGGGTAACAAAAATCAAATACAAACAATTTCACAGTCCTAGCTTCCTAAATGTGAACAACAACCTGATATCTTTCTCTTTATTTGAATAATTGAAACATAGCATGAAATCCTCCTAAAAAGTAATTCAAATTACAGATTTTTAGGCATATATTTTCAACAAGAATAACAGAAACCTGATAGCTGATGTATGAATCAAATGTTTCGTAGTGATCATTCTAAGAACTTCAAACCAGAGGACATGGAAGTACAAATACCTGGGAAGAATTGCATTGTTACCGGTGCTAATTCTGGAATAGGTTATGCAACAGCCGAGGGTCTTGCAAAGCGGTTTTCAACTTTCTCATAAGTTTGATTTTGGAATTTTATGCTCTTAAGTTTGTAGTTATGTGATGTTGTCAATGATTTTCACCAGTGGTGCAACTGTCTATCTTGTATGTCGTAATAAAGAGAAAGGAGAGGCTGCTCTTTCTGAAATTCAAACTAGAACTGGCAACCAAAATGTTCATTTGGAGGTACTACTCCTCTTTTCTTGTATTTTAATTAACTAATCCTTTTTTCTTTAGAATTTTCAAAATAAAAAAACATTTATATTTTCTAATTTCATTCTTTGTACATGAGCTTTATAATGGCACTTTCCACGATTTAGGGAATAAACTGAAATCATTTAGAAAATTACGCCATTATGATATTATATGACTGACTCATTTATCTTGCAGATTTGTGACCTTTCGTCTGTCAATGAGATCAAGTCATTCACTTCCAGGTTTTCTAAAAGAAATGTGCCAGTTCATGTGTTGGTAAATTCTTAGTTGTATTTCAACAAAATATAATACTTCCCAACATGGTCGTAATGTAGCTTTACTGACATGGTAATTTTATTAAGTTAGCCTATGCTCTTGAGTAAAATCTAATGTGGACATAATTTCTTGCATCAAGATTAACAATGCTGGTATACTTGAGCAAAATCGAGTCACCACCCCAGAAGGGTGAGTAATTTTTGTTTCAAACAGAAACTGAAAAATTGTTTATTCTACCTGTATAACCTGATTTGATCTGGTGCTTTTTCATGTAATGTGTCATAGTCCAGGTTTGAGTTGAATTTTGCTGTAAATGTATTGGGAACTTACACCATGACAGAATTAATGGTTCCATTACTGGAGAAAGCTTCACCTGATGCGCGTGTCATTACAGTTTCTTCTGGTGGAATGTATACTTCTCCTTTGACCAAAGATCTACAGGTAACTTTGTTATGGTGTTGTCATCTTACTCAATCATTCATAAGATTATGATATACTTATTTGGTTGTTGATACCCAGTATTCAGAGAGCAACTTTAACGGGGTTGTACAGTATGCTCGGAATAAGCGTGTTCAGGTTAGTTTAGCTAATGACTACATTGGGTACCTTTTTTTCTTCTTGTTTTACGTTATAACTTTAATTTGTGAGTGTCTTACCTGGTCCAAAGGGTGTATAAGGAATTGCAGATTTTAGAGGGAGGCTTGCGGCTGAAACTATTTGATTGTTTCATTAAACTATCAATTGTATTTTATTTTTCTTTGTGTACATTGTAATTGATTTGCGAATGAAGATGGATTTGCTTACATCCTCCGGTTGTAAGAAATGTGTTTTCCTTTAACATCCTAACCTTTTACATATTATCTATCTACCTTTGTGTTATGATTTGAATGGAGAGGTCATCAAGTTTCATTAGTGCTAATGGAATTTCATGCTTTTCTAGGAAAGTTAGAAAGAATCTTGTGATTGGTCTTCATATTTTATGGAACTGTCATCCTATGAGGGGATGGTCAAATGATAATGTGTCTATTATGTAGCTCCACCCATTTAGTTAGTTATAGCTGTAAAACGCAGAGAACAAAAGAAGGGGGCTGAATTTTTTTTTCTAAAGATTTTTCGGACTTTTTTTTACAAATCAGACTCTGAGTCTGATATGCGATCAGATGATAATAAGGATGTTGGTTTAAACTTATTTTGACAAACAAAGAAAACACAATCTCAGGGTTAGTTTAATCAATCTGAAGCAGATAAAGAGAAGAAAATATTAGAGTGATTACATAAGTCCAAACGTGAGACTACATCTAGTTCTTGACCAAACTAGTCAATTTCCACTAACAACTATTAAACATGAGTATTCTTAGCCACAACATGGGTATTCTTTACTTAGCTTCTCTAAGCTATGTATTCTTTCACAAACAATCCACTCTTGTCTTATAGACAATGGTGTTCTTACAGATAGATGAAAGTTTTGCCCAATCTTGACTAGGTTTTAGGTCCGGAAAGATGCGCACAAGGCAGACAAGTTTAAATACTCTCTGGATATGCAAGAGAGCAAAGAGCTATATATATAGAAGAAAATATTTGCTTCGAAGAAGATGAAATTTTTAATAGTGACAGTGCTCTTCGTAACATCTCTGTCTTCTTCTCCTTTTGTACTGAGAAGCTTCAACTAGCTGTTGTCTCAGTGGCATCCTTTTCTTTGTCTTGCATATGGTGAAATCTGGAGTACTTGATTGTTTTGCATAAGTGCATTGTAAGTCCTTTAATAAGGGCATCTAATGTTCTTTTACCAATTGGTATGGTTTTTTGATAACACACTCTGCATACCACAGTTACTCCTTTTTCTGCAGTAGTCACTTCACAATTGGTGCAGAAAGTAGGTGGCTCAGGTTTTGTAGGTGGTTCAAAGAGTTTGTTGATTTTTCTTCTGTAGAGCACTCCATTCAGTATGTCTTGACTTCTGCATATTTTAAACTTCAAGATCGAGCACGAAAAGTCTTGTGGAGATGATTGCCTTTTTCAAGGACATTCTGTGTGAAAAGATTAAGTAGATGCAGTGCGTTAACTGTGCATTACTAGAGAATATTTATTTCAGATGTATTTACTCTAGCTTAAGCAGATCATGCAAACATATGATCACTCTGATAATACTTATCAGATGCAAGATGTTGCTAAACAGATAATTGCATAGCCGGTGAATGAAAAGGAAAACCCAGATAGGTGGTGTAATTACATATGATATTTATGCACAAGAAAAAGACTGTCTTAAGAAAAACAATATTGTCTGTTCTTAGATGAAAACTAATATTTGTTTGCTCTAATTCAAAGGGTTTATGTAGGGAATAAAGGTTGACTTGGCCAGCTAATAATTAGGGGCAAATAAACTGTAGTGTCAGTTAGAAGGTTGTATGCTAGTGTGTATAAATAATAAGCGAAAAGTATTGGGATCTCACGTCAAATAAAGATATTGTCAACTTTATAGTATATAAGTGAGTGTAACTTAATTTTACAAGTTGATATGTAAGATTGAGTTAGATTTAAATCCACTTTCTAAGCAAAAAGTAGTAGTGATTAGCCATTATAGGAATAAAGTTTGACTAGGAGTATTCAGGTCTCTGGAATAAGTTAGGGTAAGGCTCTAGTACTCTGTATCTTCATTGCTCAACATGTACCCCATTGGTGCCACCCCGAGTTGGAAAATTCTCATCAATAATACATTCTTTAATTCAACTTTCTGATCCACTTCTGTCAGTATCATGGGGACTGGGGAGACGTGAGAAATTTTTTACAACAGGACAGCATAGAGTAAGACCCTTTAGTTGAAGAGGAACAGTAGTGTCTTTCCGCTATTATGCACTGTTGATATACCTTATCTAGACTTGGAATGCCCAATGAGAAAGTATAGATTGAATCTTCTTGGGAGTTCCCTATTGAAATGAGGACTGAATGATTCCAAGAAGGGTAAAACTTCACATTTAGAGATGTACAAACATGAAATTCATTTCGTTAAAGCTTGGGTCAACCTGTACTCAGAGAAATTGAACTACAGAAGGAAGCTAAAATATAATTTTGTGTGGCATGCAGTCACTGATTTATCTCATTTCCAGAGGTTTCTAGACTCCTAGTTTCAGGACATTTTTTTTATGATGCTTATATGAAGGATTGGTAAACATGTCAAACTGATTGGAAGGAACAGAAAACGTTGGTTGAGATTGTACTTATTGATGGAAATTCTCCATTTCTTGTTTTTTTGCTGAATTTTGAATGATACAGAATTTTTGGGTCAGCTTATTTCAATCCGCACATAACCATGCATGATTTTTTTGGTTTGATTTTCTCCCCACAAGTGTTGGAATTCGTTTTGTTCCTTCAACAATCTTGCTTTATAGGATTATTTGTTGTCTATATCTCCCAGTTTATGATCCTTATAAATTTTACTCATATATGGTATGGCATGACAAATATTAGGTGGTAGACCTGCAGAAAAATATTTGTATGCTTACTTGAAGGAAGTGCTTCCATCGATCAGCTGTGATGTAATTTTTTTTCAACTACTTATATTCTTTTATAATTTGTCAAATTCAATGTGTCTAATAATGATAATACTTCAATTTGTCAAATTCATGTTCATCAGCTAACTGACAATGCATAAACAGTTAAACCCGATTGAATTACTGACTAACTCATAGGTCTGCTTATGTAATTCAATGTAGGAAAATTGAGTCTTGTGTATTCAGTTTGGTGCAATAAGCACTGGATCTAGCTAGTTCTTAAATTCCAAAAGTTAACTCTTTTCTGAAGTATTTAAGCTTTATTTAGTAGTTATATTCGATCACCTTCTATTCTTGTGTATTGAGTTTATTGTGATTTATGTAGTTATATTTGATCACCTTCAATGTAGTACACTCTACATAACAAGTGTGACATCATTGTAGTAGCCCTGGTTGTTCTTCATTTGCTTTAAGAGCTTTCAACAATTCTTTTAACTTGTGATACCATATGGATTACTTATTTGTAGAAGAAAGAGGATAATAATCATCAATTCTTTCATGTATAATAACCCTCTCTAGATATTCATATTAAAAAAAAAAATTCAGAAGTAGTACTCTGATATCAAGTGAAATAGTTCTAATATCTTATTTGCTCATATCTATGCATTTCATATGTTTTAGATCCTTATTTCCTGTATAGAATCTGGAGGGTATTAAAATAGATTAGTTGTGTTTTTCTTCATGTCTGCATTTTTGTAAGATTACACTAACCTTGGCATGTATCTGATATGGCAGATTGCACTAACAGAAAAATGGGCCAAAATATATGAGAACAAAGGGATAGGATTTTACTCAATGCACCCAGGCTGGGCTGAGACTCCTGGGGTTGCAAAGAGTTTGCCAAGCTTCTCAGAACGGTAAGCATTATTACTGCTTACATTATCCATAGAATATAATTGACTAATACTGTAAAACATTGGAAGAAAGAAACCATTCACATACAGAGTTGATCTTTGACACAGTACAAAACTTTATATGAACCTGCCTATTTGAATTAGCTTATATGGGGGAATTAATAATTTTTAATTGACAACTTCCTCTGAGAACACTCGAATGTTTTTTTCCAAAATTAAGCAAAATCAAAGATGCACAAGTCATGAATTTGATTCTTGTTACCCCTTGGTCTTTATTATTAAGGTTTTGTTTGGATGAGCTTCTGTGTAAATGTTAGGATACACAAAGAAAAGAATTTAGTTAAGATAGTTGGAATATCCACGAGTTAGTTAGTTGAGGTGTTAGTTAGATATAAATAGGAAAACAGGAGAGAAAGGGGAAGAGAGGTGAACTTTTGTAGATTGAGCCTTAGCTCTTTGTGGAGGGAAAGCCCTTGAAGGAGATAGTGCTTTCCTATTTTTGTTCTTTTCATTCTATTATTCAATAAAAAACCTTTCTTTTCTTTTTTTCTTGGTTGCTAACAGTAAAAGACATTTAAGATAAAAAAAATATGAAATAGAAAGTGAATTTGGTTTTTCCATAAACTAAAATGAGTTTATATACAAGTTAAAAGTAAAACTTTAGAGAAATTATATGAAAAAACTTCTATAAATAGTTTATCCATAAAATGCTTTTTACCTGTTGAAAAGTTACTTTCTTTTTTCTCCCTATAAGTTTGTACGGAGAAGTCTTTCTAAATTGAACTACATCACATTTTTTTCAGTCCAAATAGTATGCACCTACTTGCTTCAAGTACAATTTATCCTTGAAATAACTCAAGAGTCAACAAAGAAAACAAAGAAAACAAAGTAAACTATTGTTAGCACCATTGGAATGACTATATATTGATTCAATTATTTACAGGTTTTCAGGGAAACTTAGAACAAGTGAAGAAGGTGCAGACACAGTGATATGGTTGACATTACAACCAAAGGAGAAACTGGTATCAGGTGCATTTTATTTTGATAGAGCTGAAGCTCCAAAGCACCTTACATTTTCTGGTACCAGTGATTCTCATGCTATAATCGACTCTGTTGTTGAGAGTCTTCATTCCATGGCTTCTCTTTTTGGCTAATCATGTATTGTTTGCCCTGACATTAGACATCTAGTGGCACACAATATAACATTTGTATAGTTAATCTGGACTGATTTCATTTGTTCTTATATATCATCCCTTTTATTTTATTTGAGAGAATAATAGAAAGAATGTGATGAATTGTGTTTCTCTTCTTGAACGCCAACATTAGTGTAATGAAAGTTTAATTTTGATATAATGCTAGAATAAATGTTTTTGTATTATTACTAGAAATAACTTCAGATGTCTTTTAATGTAATTATAAAAGTTAATTATCTTACTAACAAAATTCATGATTAAATAGTCTTGTATTCTAATTAAATTCACTATTGCTACAAAACATGTCAAATAATATTTTTGAGTTATATAAAGGAAAATAAGTGTAATGTCGGATTGTCTATCAAAAAATGAAAATTCTAAACGTGGAATGTAGTAATCACTATCAAATTTAAAAATTCGTATGACTACAATAATAACGTTAATATTTATGTTTGAAAACTAATATATCAATAAATAGTCATGTTCAACGACGTATTTGACGTGCTAAGAATTTATTATGATATTTCTTAATTTTAGAATTAGTGTGACTTTATTTTGTATTTCAGATAGCAAAATAGTGATTTGCTTTTTCAGAAAACAATGTGTTTGAACTAAAAGTGCATGATATGCAGAGTGGAGGAGGTAATAAGGTAAATAGTCTTGTAGAAGATTTCTTTTTCCTCCTACACCTCAAGGAGTGTGTAAAACACAGAATTAATCTCAAACATTCTTAATGGTATTTCACCCCGTCACTCTTCCTTTCTCGCCCATGCTCTGTATTATGAGATCTGAAATTTTCAGATTGTAAAATTTGATAGTGTTTTTGGAGAGTAGTTTTTAGATTTTTTAATCTTTCATTATTCGGAATAGACTTTTGGATTCAGAAAACATTTTCAAATTACATTTTGAAAATCTAGAAAAATTAATGATTTTTTAAAATAAAGTCTTCCAAATGGTGTAATCTAAAAATGGCTTTCAGAACCTGGAAGCCAATTCTGAATTATACAAGCCTTCCTATATAAGAAGGGCAAAGTAGAGATTTTAACATTTAGGGGGTCTAAACAGAAATTCCCAGGAATTAAAGGCATGTTTAAGATTTAGGACCACATAATAAAAAGCAGTGATATTACATAATAAATTTCACACAAATCTAATCCACCGACTACTTTGTATGTGAATTTGATATGGAAAAACAGTTTATTGATAACAGGGGAATACTCTACATTATGAATGATGTGATGAATTACGTAATTAATACGTTGTTTGATTTAAAACGTGTGAGGTTGGCATCATCACAAAACTGAACATCACTGTGACCGTAGTTATCAGCAACTAGCAAATGACAACACAACTAAGAATTTTCCTTTCATTCCTCAACCTATTCCAAAAGGAGGGATTGCTAACAACTGTTTCAATACAGGAAAAACCCATCACACATTACTTATTATTATTTACAGATTTTATGCATCACTGCATGCCTATCTATATTATTAATCAATACAAACCAATGAGAACTATACTAAATACAAAAGAAGCAATCATGTCAATGGTGTGAGCCTTTGATCATTCCATCTTCGGAAGTGACAGTAGGTGAGTCCAATAAAGTAGCCTTCTTCAACCAGTACTGCTCAAACCTCTGCCTTGCATACTCCTTGTAGTCAAAGTCAATTTTGTTTACGTAACTCTGCACCACACATACCAAACAAAAGTAACCAGAAAGAACATTTAATTCTCATTCATCAAAAGTGATATCAATTTTTTCATAGTTAGAGACTAACTTTTACTGAAATTCGAGATAAGGGATGAAAACATTTTTGGAAGAAAGGAAAAGCATAGCATACCGAAATAAGTCCCCATAAGCCCCAAAATAGATGGTTGGCAAGAGTGTATTTTTCTGCAAGATTAAGTAGTTGTTCCATTTCACTGCTGCTTGGTTCCTTACCTGTGTATAAGTTTCCAAATAATGTTTGTAAAAATTCTTAAAATTAAATTCACATTGAAGTTGAAGAGATGAGGGGGACTTGCATCGTGCCTACGAATAAGTTAAACAAATGCATGCAATGCATGCTCCACATCTGCAAGGACAGACTCATCAATAATGTAAACGCTGTTACAGTTCATACTCATGACAAACATGATTTTCCTTGTTGTATTTCAAGAGTTTATTTTTCATGTTTCATTAATAAGGAAATTTATAATGTCAACCAGTTAAAAATAATTTTAGTTAACTTTTTGAAGTAATTTTGACAAAAGTAAATGATTTCTGATTTGAAGTAATATAAAATTGGATATTCAGCTTAAAAAACCCTCTACACTTTATTTTAATTACAATCAAAGTATAGAAGCTAAAAATATAAGATTGAGTGATATCAAAGATCAACCAAATTGTACAGAAAGTTAATTCTTTCAACTGAGAATAGATCAATAGCAGTTACCTAAATCCAGATCTCTGCCAATAATATGTATTTTTTGTGGTATGTTGGAGTAAAAATTTAGTGGACTAACCTTCAGAACTCAAATAATTATAAACAAACCTTTGACGCTCCTCTAGACCTGTTAAAATTTACAGTATCAGAAGAGTGATCTTAATAAAATACGCATAAAGTATGAAGCAAAATGAAGCACTGTAGAATGTAATGGAAGCTGTAAATTATATGAACAATTAACTTACTGGGATATTTAGTGTAGTCTAGAACATGAGGTTGGTCACTGTGATAGTTTGCCACCATTTCACAAAAATGATTTGCTAGATCGTATGCAACAGGGTTGTAACTGGCATATTCGTAGTCCTGTGTCATTGAAAAACAAATAGTAATGAATAAATCATCATAAAAAAGATGACAGATGAAATATGAAAAAACAATATTTGGCATGGTATTCAGTTGCAATTCTTATATTTATTTTTTGACCAAGAGGTATCTATTTGACACCCAATTAATCCCTCACTCGATTGGAAAATTTTGGAGAAAAAGTGGTATCTCCAGTTACCATGGCCAAGTTAGAAAACAATTTTTTAAAAAGTTAGTAAAGTAGCTCGCTCATATCTTACATTACCATAATTTTTAAAAAGAACACCAACAAAGCATATAAAATAGAATAAATAAGTAAAATGTAGCAATGTAGCTTACAATTAAAGTGATTGCTCTTGTTTCTTCATCCATCATTATGTTACCATATTGTAGATCATTGTGACAAAAACCAATCTCTTGATGTCCTTGCGATAGCAACTCCACAAGCAAATTTATTTCAGCATCTAGATGATCCAAGCTAAAATTCTTGATATCTTTTTGAGAGCACAGACTTTTGGCATGACTAAGCCATTTCCTGATTGAACATAGAGAGCCTATATAATTGTGTACAACAATATAAATTTTTTTTGAAGAGTAGCCTGATTTCTATTATTTTATTACCTCAATCTCTGCCAAAGCTGAGCCTTCTTTGTACCAGGCATGTGAAGATGGTGAAACTCCCTCATCTTAGATGCTACCAAAGCAGATATTTCAGGGTCACGGAGGTCTGCAGCTGAGAGTGTCTAAAAATCCAAAAATAGGAAAAGAAAAAATATGTTACACACTATTATCATAGTCTGTTAAATTGATTTTAATGCACAGGAAAATAAAGAGGAATGTATTGCAGGTATTTGGATTATATCAGGTTACTTACCAACAGATAATCTTATGCAAAAGTTAAAAATAAAACTTAAGTTATATAAGAGAATTTTAACAAACTAATTCCTTCATAAGCTAATTTTAGTTTATGAGAACTTAATAATTTCAAGAAGAGTTTATTTTAGAATTAATTAATTGGAAGAGAGAAACGTAAATGAAGTCCTCAAATAAAGGCAACTACTTGATTGCATAAATTACAAATATATCTTTCCTAAGGGTCATCATCTATTGACTCAAAAGAAGATAGGATAAGAACAAAATAAATACTTTTCAAATAAGATTTTCATTCATAACACTTTTACTTTAATGGAATTTTTATCAGTTCTTTATCCATAAAGTAAGAAACATCATGTCAGGTTGGAATTAGGAGCAAAAACAATGTGAAAGCAAGCATTGTGGAGCACTCATTGACGCAACAGTACTCAATTTAATATGCAAAAGAAGCTTCTTTTTTATTCTAAAGAACTAATACGAAATGCTAACACCCTCCATTCGTCCAAAGGGAAAGAGAATAAAATACAAAAGCTAACTACCAAGGCCAAAGAAAAACTTTTTAAATGGAATAATAAAGCACATTGGAAAAGGAAAGGTGACGTTAATTTAAGTATATATTCCCCAAGTCATGGAAACCATCCATTTTAAATGCAGTCATTGCAACCACTTTTCTATTTATATATAACCAGATAATTATCGACACAGAACCTAATAAGAAATTGTAAAAATAATTTTAGTTTCAACCAATAAGAAATCATTAATATAATTTTTGAAACAATTATTATAAAAATCAACAAATTTAGAATATCACTTTTTATACTGTAAGTATATGTACTATTTACATTTAAACAGTGTCTTATAACATCAATTACCAAAAATAAAGATTATACAAACACGTGTCTGAAATAAACATTGCTAACAATATTAGGAATTAAAACAGAGATTTACACTAAAACTATCTAATCAGAAGAGGGAAACACAAAAAGATAATAACATACTTTGGCATGAATGAACTCTTCAACTCTGCCAGTGGTGAACCGTCCAAGAAGGCGTGGACCCTGTCCATGCTTTGACATGCACTCAAAGGTTTGGATTTCATCAACCCTGTTGAAGAAAACCTCAACACCTTCACCATATAATCGAACCAGAACCTTCCTCTGATGAACATCGCTTTTGGTTGGCCAATTGACCTCAAAAACCTCATTGGTCATTGCTCCCTTTAGAGGTTTTACCTGCAAGGAGTTCAGATCATCTATTACATCTCCCAAATCTGCAGCCACCGCTGCAAGAACCTCTGTTATCTCTTCATGGTTTGCACCTCCTTTCAACAACTCAATTGTCTTTATGGCCATCTTTGATCAAAGATCAGTTAAAAACAGAGCTCTGCTAGTGGAGAAAAAACAGGGGAAATTGAAACAGAGTTAAGTTCTTCCATCCATTGAAATATTGAGAGACTAGAATACCTTGATAATCGAATTCGGAGAAAACATAGAACTGATGATGATCCTGAGTGAAAATTAACCACTTTTGGTGCAAAATATATTTATTTGGGGAGTTAAAAATTCTACCTAAGTTCCTCCATACCATGCAATAAAACAGAAACATGGAGAAGCAGAAAACCTCTATAACCCAATTGGGATAAAGCATTTTATAATTGATTATCCTGGGTGAAAGTCGAATGTTTTAGGTAAAAATTATCAAGAATTGGGGATTTGGAAAGTTCTTCCATCCCATATAATAAAAAAACACAAGCAGAAGGCCTCAACGATCCAATTGATTATCCTGCCTGAAAGAAAATTACTTCTACGAAAAAAAATTGTTGAAATGGGGATTTAGAAATTCACCCAAGTTTTTCACTTCATGCAAGAAATGCAAAAACACATGGAGAAAGCAGAAACCCGTGCTGACCCAGTTGGAAGAAAACATCACAAGTGATGATCTGGCTTGAAAGTTCACCCATTTCGTATTGAATTAGGGTTTTAAAATGCATCCAAGAAACAGAGAAGTCAAAGAAAGTTGACTGGTAGAAACATGAAGAACACGCAAAAAGGATTCAAGAACCCTTTCACGGTAAAAAAATAATCAGATCTAAGAAAAACCCAAAACCCATTTGGGATGCACAGCGGAATCGGATTACAGGATCTTACCAGATAAACAGAGATATTTCGGAGCTTCCAAACAGAGCAAGCTTCGGCAGGGAAAATTCGATGCAGTGATCAAAGCTGAGACATGCAACCAAGGAAGAACCCAATAAACTCAAAGAATGAAAACCGATTCAGAATAATCAGAAGTAAAACCCCAAAATGATGAATCATGAACTCACCTTGAAAGCAGATAAGGTTGCCGAAGAAAGTCAAGCCCAACACTGAGAAATCTAAGCAGAAAATATTGCATAAAAAAAATAACAAAATCCTCAAAACCCAAATGCAGAAAGACCAAAGTAAAAAATCAAAAGCCCAAATAAAGAAGAAAAGAAAACAAGAAAAGAGTAAAACTTGAGATTTGAGAACTGACCCTAGAAGCAGAAGAAGAAATCAGAACTTGTCCAAGAATATGGTTGTATATGAACACCACTAATCTTTACGTCTTTATATATAATGACAATGGCGAAGTGATATGAAAAAAAATATGGTGTGAAACCAAGAAAGCTTGCAGCCAAAGAACTCAACGACCCAAAATATAAGAAATTTTACGATCTTACACCATGTATATTAGGTAATGCAATTAATAATTAAGAAATTAAAAAAGTTAATTAAGTTTTGATTTTTTTTTCATTTTTTTTTTGTGTGTTTATTTTGAACGGTGACAGATTCTCGCAATGGTGAAAGTGACCAATTATAACTGATCACGTGGAGAGAATCGTGGAGAAAAACTGAATCTGTTAGAGATTCTAAAGATCATTACAATGCCAACTACCCATCCATGTGATTGTCTCTGGATAGAGACAATTTATTTCCGCTTTATTCTGTATTATTGTTTCATCATATAAACAGCATAAAAAGTTTATAACAATTTGAGTTAAATCACACATTTAATTAAAAATATTTTAATTATGTTTTCTTTGTCTTAAAACCTCTACTTCAGGTTTGCATATTAATTTTGTTTTTTAAAAATTTAAATATATTTTTAAATTATATTAACAACTAGAAAAAAACGGACGCCGTGTCATGTTTATTTGTATTCTTAAGAAAACCTAAAAGATAACCAAAGTTATCATCAAATATTATAATTAAATTTTTTTAAAGAAATAAATTTTAAAATATATTTAATTTGATTTATGTGTTTATTTGACATGTGCGATATTAAAGAAAAAAAAAGGATGAATAGAGGATTACGACAAGATAGCAATTATGGGTCTTATATGTGGAAGAAATAATTATATTTAAGAGTAATAATAAAAAATCACAACAAACAAGAAAATCTTATTATATGTTATTAGCCACACATACACGATTGTCGGTAGATACGGTATGATTTCGTTTGTTGTATAGTAGTAAAATAATTAAATATATTATTTGTTGTATATGGTATTGAAGTTATGTTGGAGTAAACAATTAAATAGTTTAATTGTGTTTATTCCTAAAATGTAAGTAGTTTAGTTTTTCTTCAAGAACTTTCTTGCTATTAACAGTTAGTTATCCTTTTCTTTTCTATTGTAGTTTAATATTTTTTTTATTTGGTATGCTTTAGTAAATTTTATATTGTAATTTAAAAATATCGCGGTAGACAAACAATTTGTTTACACTAAATTAAGGAATTCATTATATATGGTATACATTATAGATAATTTATCTAAAAAAGAAAAAATAATATGATTTTTTTACATTTGAATATATATATATATTCTTCATTTTGATACGTATATCACCTTTTTAGTTTATTTTTAATTAATTTAAAAATCATAACAAATAACACTAATACTAAAACTAAAAAACCAAAAAAAGTTATATGATAACAAAAAGAGAAAATAGAAAGTAAAATAACAATAGCGGAAAGAGACTTTCACTTAGATTTGAAAAAAATAAAAGAAATGAAGGTAGTAGATAATGGGAACAGATTCTCACTTACAATGTAGAAAGCTATTTTGTATTGTCCATGATACATATATAAATGAGTCCGTTTCAACCACCTTATCAAACTACAAGTAAGAAATGTTAACAGAAAATCATCATCATCTCAAAAAGCTCTAATTAGTGATGACTATTAAACATGAATAATTTAAATTCTTCTTAAGCCACCTGTATAAGAAAAACAAATCCTTGCAAAAAGAAATGAGGTTCCACGAGTGCAAAAAGGATTTTTAACATCAACATAAAAAATAATATCTGATGACATTTTTATAAATAATTTATTAAATTTGATGTCGATCCACCTATCATTGATGTCAATTTCAAAGACGTCGGTCCATCCTAGTTCTGATGTCAAATTATAATTTAACGTTTGTAATTTGTTGAGTTTGATGTTAAAATGTTTTTAAAAAGTAGAATAAATAGTGCAAGCCTCATTTTCTTTTAACTCTTCTATTCATGTGAGCTTCAACTGAGGTCACCAAACAACAGTGACAACGACGACAACGAAGTCCAAGGTGGTTTTTGTTTCATTTTCACTCGCATTAATGTTATTTTGATGCCATTTATAACATTTTTTTCTTATTCTCACCGATTGATTTTTTGTGTAACGTTCTTAAATGCGTTCTGAGGTGTGTTGTCAAGGCTCCGAGGTTATCTAGCGGCAGTGTCCTTAAAGTTGGTGTTTTCTCATATTCTCTCTTGTTTTAGGGTTTTGCATAATGTTCATATATGAGATATTGCTCACAGCTTTAGAGTTGTCAGGATTTGGGATTCTGAAATTCTAAACAATTCATCGTTTAATATATATATATATATATATATATATATATATATATATATTAGTATTTTTCATTTATTTTTCTTTACTCTACAAAATTATTTGAGATGCTCATAGTACCTACAAAAATCTAGAAATTTAAATGTTCTATTATTGTACTGTATATTGATTTTTCATGATTTCAATGTAGGAAAATATTAACGATTTTTTCTTAAAAAAAATCATAAAATGACGTTTTTACCACAAACATCAATTAATGTCTGTTATAAATGTAACAAACATAAATTAATGTCTGTTAAGAGAAAACAAACATCATTTAACGTCTCCCACTGTGACATTAAACCTTCAACAAATGTCAACATCCTAAAATAACAGACATTATAAACTTTTTTGGGTTATAGTGTTCTAATATATTATCAATACTACATGACATGCATGTGAAAAAGTACCGGGAAACCTTAAGTGCAAGTAAGACAACTAAGTTATAAAGAGCGATCAAATTGTATTTCTACATGTATATTATTTATTGGCTATTTCCTGCTAAGAGCTATACTTGCATCTAGTTGAATAATTACAAAAAGCTTTTTTAAAAGTGTTTTTAATAGTTATACAACCACCTTTCTATAGTTAACATAACAGGTGCATTTTTTGCGTGCTGAGGTGTGTAGCTTGGTGACTTGAATGGCTCACGATGATTGTTTTGCAATTTGTTCCCAAATCTTGTGGTGGCGATGCTTCGCGTTTTTCGACGATGGTGGCTTAACGGTGTAGTTGCGTGATTCCAGAGTGGTCTGTTGTGCGCGTTTTTGTTCCTTGTGGTGGCATTGTAGGTTCGTACACTACAGGTGCGTGGAAGCGTTGCTGGTTTGTGGTTGTTGTGCGTTAATGTGGCTGCCATGCTTCTGACCTGCATTGCTTCGTCTTCCGGCGCGACTATGGTGTGAGGTTGCTGCCATGGTGATTTTGGCAAGGTGTGAGGCTGACGACATAGTGGTCGAATGCTGGTCTAGTTCCGGGAGTTGTTCTAAGATGCTACCACTATCTATCAATAAGTAGAAAGCATTGCATCACCAAATCAAACCACAAAAATTGAGAGCATTATAATTGGAAGGAATCAACAACTAAAGCAAGAAAAGCCAATTAGGAATGTTAAATCAAAGTGGAATTCATGAAACAAGACTGAATTGAATAGCCAAAAAGGACAATCAAGAAATTAAGACTTAAAAGAAAGGAAAGCACATCAAAAGGAATCCTAGAATGGAACTATAATGGATTAAAAAATGAAAACAGAAACTGCAGTACTCATAAGATGCTTATGGTATTCATTACATTTGTGCCAATTTGAGGGAACTAATCCACTCCAATTGAAAGCAAATGATGGCAATATTGAATACACACATAAACAAGAAAATTTATAAAGCAAGAGCACTAAAATTTTGAAGCAAAACACACCAAAAACGCACTAAACAGTGATTTTCCCGAAAACACAACACCAAAAAACACTGACAGATTTCTTAACTTTGAAGATTTATCATATTTTTTTGTACTGGACAAATTTTGAATGATTCTTCTTGCTAATTTTTCGTCCAGATGTTAAGAAAATTAGACAAAAATTAGAAGGTGATTCGGTGCTATGAATCGTTCCAGTTAAATCAAACAAGAAAAGTGTGCATCAGGACACAAGTGAAAACAGCAGTAGATTTGCATTGAAAAACACAGAAAGTTGCTTCTACTTCAAAAATTTGTCTAGAATTCAATTCTCAACATAATTGAATGATTCTTGTTGGAGAATTTTTGTCTATGAATAAGATTTTCGAAGCAATAATCAAATTAAATATTCATGCACTGAGTCACTCGTGACACTTCTCAAACAGAAGGTGTGCATTGGAAAATAAAGTTGAAAACTGAAGCAAAAAGCACATTGAAAGTGGATGATGTTCAATGGACAAATGAATTTGATTTGAAGCTTGATTATGATCTAAAATCAAGCATAGATCAAGATGAACATCTAGGACACTATAAGGCCCAAACCAATCGAATTGAGCCATATGAATTTCAATTGCTTTCGGACAAGCCCTTCTATTGTGCCCAATTTGCTTACAGATATGACATGTTTTACGTAAACCACCTTTTTCTCAGTCTTGTTTCATCTCTTCTGATCTCCCATTGCTCTAATCTTCTTTTTTTCTTCGGTCTACCTGGTAAAATTCTCTTCGAGGGGGGTAAGACATCAGGGTATGGAGTTGTCTCCCATAAACTCTTACCATTGATGGAAATATTATGGAAATGTATATCTCTTTATAAGTGGACTTCCTAAAGACTACTGGGATGAAGTCTTCTCCATTGAGGTTTAGAAACTTCATTGCAGACAGTGAATGGCAGTAAGGAATACCACTTATACCTCATTTCCTGCATGTGCACGATTGTTCGTCTATATTGACAACAAACCTCTCCCCTAATTGCGAGAAATGCCTAACTTCAAATAATTTCTCTGCTGACCAGCTGCAATGACATATAGAACACCAATAATTAAACAACTTTCATTTTTTCAAATTAAACAAAATTCAATCCTTACCTAGGAATCCAATACTTTGTTAATTCTGACTCCTTTTCAAATCTGCTCATAATTCTAGGACAAATAGATCCTGATATTGATTGTATCTTCTTTCTGTTTTTTGCCCACCTTATCATCAGGTATACCCGAATATCCTCTAACATGCTTATCACAGGCTTAGTCCTTATATGCAGCAATACACTATTGAAGGCTTCAGACATATTGTTTACCAAGGTATCAGATTGAGCCTTTGTGGTAAATCTTGATCTGGACCAATATCTAAGTACAACATAAATATTTAAATTATGATAGTATACAATCCCATGTGGTTGGAAATAAAATCATTGACCATTGAAAACAGTGCAATGGAAATTGTATTACTTGGGTGGGATTGCAATTAGATGCTTAAATGCATCTTCATTCACATCTTTTATATTCCTCATCTCCCTTTCCCGTGCATGTGGGTGTGTGGCTGCAATTGCTCTCCACTTAAGACGTCATAAACTTTTGGCCAGAAATTTCTTTCTGAAATTGGCATACAAGTGCCTTACACAGAAACGTTGATCAACTACAAGCAGAAGTTCTTGTATGGCATGTAGCAGCCCCTGACAATATCATAAATAAAACATCATCTTCCACGCCAGTGTCATAGCTTTGGTTCATTTGTGGCTCAGAGACAGTTGATTGTCCATGTGAACCAGATTCAACCTCAACTTCTACATTACCATACCACTCCTTATTACGTAGTTCATCATCAATATCACAATCAACACTAACATCTAGTAGGTTGTCAATACTCTCATCCATGTTATCATCTGGTCCAGACTTAGTCCAAGTGTGAACATCACCATCTTCTTCTATCCCACATCTTCCTCAACTTCACAAGTAACTTCAACATCCCTTAGTTCACCCACAGCTTCACCTTCACAGTTCACTTCAACATCCCTTAATTCACCCTCAGGTTCAACTTCACACTGAACTCCATCCTCCCTCATGTCACCCTCAACTTCAACTTCACAGTTCACTTCAACATCCCTTAATTCACCATCACCTTCAACTTCACACTGAACTCCATCCTCCCTCATCTCACCATCACCTTCAACTTCACACTGAACTCCATCATCCCTGATCTCACCCTCACCTTCAGCTTCACACTACAAACTATCACTTAAAACACCACCAATATCAACCTCAGTTCCCACTTCCTTATCTCAACATCACATTCACCTTCACATCCAATATCATCTACTACAACAGGAACACTCTGATTCTCAACTTGAGGTTCACCCTCCTTCTGTGTGTCAGGTTCATCCGGATAATACTCCAATATTTCAATGACTTAGGGTTTAGATAATGAGTGTTCCACAAATAAATGAACTTCAGCATTCAGTCTTGCGATATTAACCATATGCAATGCACCACTATCATCACACAGAAGCTGCAGTCTGTCATCCAATACCGAAGAACCTCCAACTAAGAACCATAATTTATTTTCTCCAACATACCTGATCCCTTTTATCACCCTTAAAACAACAAAGTAGCTCCACATGTCTAGGTCAAATGATAATCTAGTACTTTCCCCATATTCGTATCGCAACTTCCCATCACTTATGAATTTACCTCCATGGTGAAAAACCACCTCAAATGATGATCTAGTACTCTTCTTGGAATGATTGTGGTGTCCCTTCTAAAAGTGTTTTCTGGTTTGGAATCATTGGCTGGTGTAACATCCCTAGGGAATATTACTTAAAAATAAATATTAAAAGAAATAATTACATTAATAGTCATCTCGATAAAAATCCCAATGCGGTAAAATTTCAATTTATCAAAATAGCGCGCCAAAACTCATAACTAAATCCATAAAAGGTTACAAGTTTCCAAGATTAGTATTTAAAACATAAAATACAAATGAGCAAAACCCTAGCTCTAATCCCATACTAGTCCTCACTCCGCCATCTGAACATCCTCAACATCACCTGTATCAACATCTGCTCCCGTGTAACGAATTACACGATCCTCGCCACACACAAACAGAAAGGGTGAGATGAGAAAATAAAATAACAAGCATATAAAACACAAGATAAAGCGTATACCCATTTTATTCTTTATATATATTTCTTGGCCAAGACCTTAACCCCAAGACTTATCAGTCTTCAAATCATATAATTGGGCCTTGGACTCGGGAACATGATGCTCACACGAACCTGCCCGCTCGTGGTCCTGCCTCTACGAACCTCCCCGCTCGTAGTCCTACTCTACGGACCTGCCCGCCCGTAGTCCAACACATGTGATTCACCAGCCCCGTACCTCTCCGCACGTGGCATCTCTCAACGTGAGCACGGAACATACGAACCTACCTCGCTCGTATCCCCACGTGAGAGTAACTGGATATGAACCTCCCCGCTCATATCATCACATGTCATCCACCATCCATGAACCTACCCGCTTATGGTACAGCATCTCCCGATCCAAGCAAAGCATCATTGTTAATTAAAACAACACACCCAGAAAGCAAAGAACAACAGTATTTTCGCCTGGCTCTGCCCACGTGCCGCCAGGCGAAATTGCTCCAGACCGCCTGGCAGTATCCACTCACCGCCAGGCGCCAGAGACCTCCCAGCGTCACTGTTTTACCGCTACCGCCTAGCGGAGCACGTCTTGCCGCCAGGCGCCCGTCTGTACAGCGCTCTCTCACACAAAGGCTATCGCTTGGCGGTCTGTAGTGGACCGCCAGGCGCCATACCAGAAGCAGTCTGCAACTGATTTGGCATACTCCCTAATTGATTCCAGACCAGCACACTATCACAAGCCTCACTTTTCTCAATCATCATGACTCAATGCAAAACTACGCAATCATGCCTCAATCAAGTTAATCAACATTTTCGCCTTGTTGGCACTTTCGTAGTAAACCCATTACCTTTGAATCTTCCCTCTCAATCACTCTATAAAATTTATAATTTAACAAGTTACTCCATCATTAACAAATGATCCAATTTATCTCAAACTGAGGTCATTATACAGTACCTCACAACACCATACCAACCCAAGCTACGTTACCCCAAAATTTACTACTTCTATTCCTTTGGCCTAAAATTCATATTTGATAATCTCTATCTTACCCCGTATCTCATGATAACGCGCTAGCCCCTGTCTCCTCTTTATTCCATCAATAAGCCGATGTATTTCAACCCTGCAGCTGATTCATAATAGTTATACTCCCTACTTGCAACGCATGTTCTCTCAATTCTATCATGCTACATTCACCTCCACCTTTGTTCCAATTCACTACACACATTAATACCAATATATCGTTCCTACTATTTCGTCCATGATTTTCCAGTATTACTCACATAACTAAAACCCTATCTTCATTTTACAATGTCAAGAATTATAGACAGCCCATGTGCCTTGTCACCGCCTGGCGGTAGGCTTATCACCGTCGGGCGGTAGGCTTATCACCGCCGGGCGGTGCACCAGAACCAGTCCAAGACTAGGTCTCTCTCTATCTGCGATCTTTTCCGCCATCACCAAGGTCCAAACCTATGTCTACGGCACTCAAATACAACAATACACATACTATGGCTCCACTTCAGTTTGCAAATCAATTCATACATGTTCTTAACCTCTACCCTCATACGTACCATCATGAGCGACCCATCCCGATTGGGTCTAAATTCCACTATCTTGCAATTCTAATCAGTTTTCAGATTAACATCACACGCAATAAAGTCAGCACGTTTGAATTTCAGAAATTGCAATGACTTTCACCCCAACAACATCAAAATCAGTCAAGCACTACAAGCACTGTCACGCCGCCTGGCGGATATTCATCCCTGCCAGGCGGTTTAAGTTAGCAGTAGCCACAACCACACATAAATTGATGAACCGCCTGGCGGCACATGCAAGCCCACCAGGCGATTTCTGGGCAGAACCCAGAAAACGCAACAAAACGATACATTCAAGGCAAAATCCATACTCTTATGATCCTACAAGGTATATTATGATGAATGTAATAAAAGGCACGCGAAAACAACTCCCCTTACCAGAAATTCGTGCTCCAAATTGAGATTCCCACTCTCCTTGCACACCTTTTCCCTTTGCTAAAAGAACCACTCTAATTCTTCTCTCGCTGGCCCCCTTCACGCACCAGAATTGTCCCTTCTCACTCTCAGAATTGTTTGCACCTTTCACAGACTGATTTTTCCTCTCCTTCTCTCTTCTCTCCCAAGCTTAATGTGCCCTAATTATTCTCTATTTTACTAAAACGAATTTTATTAAATAAAAATATGGTTAAGGCCATTTCAATGGTTATCACCCATTAATTTTCAGCCCCCCCACATTGCCTATCCAGTATCTGCTAGGTTTCCCAATCCTTTCATATTCATGCTCAAAAGAAATGCTCAAAAGAAATTTAGCAAAATGGAAACTATTTAGTTCTCAACAAGGTTTGAACCCACACTCATGCACATACCAAGCCAAGGCCAAACCATTCAACCAATCCAGATTTCATGATAACTCCTACAAATTTTAGGAATTTATCATCACACCATGCATTCAATATATAGTACACAAAAACGCATAATTTAAATAACATCCAAATTGCACACATAGGACTCGAACCCAAGTCCTCACACACAATAAAGTACTCTCAATTACATGAGCTAGTACTTTTCCATGTCATAGCTCCTCATATTTATTGCTTTAAATGTTCTCATCACCCGTCCTAATTAAATAATTAATTAAATAATTATTTAATTTTCCCGGGTCTTACAGCTGACTCAACACCTTCTTTCAGAGAATTCTTGGATAGTGCATTACTTATCTTTATCTGATTAGAGAATCAAACTTGCACGACTACCCTCAATGGAGAGTTTCTTTCATTTTGTGCAGTATGCATGCAAGCATCAATGGAGAGCTTCTGACAATCCATCATTACACGGTAGACATATTTTCAGCAATGACCTAAAAGAATATTTGAAATCCAGTGAAATTTTTGAAATGGAAAACAAACAATTCAAAGTTATACATATTGGTCTAGTTCATAGGCACAAGTACACTAAAATGAAAACTTTCATATTTCAATTGTAACTATCTTTAAAAAGCTATGGTTTAAAATTAACCTTTAAGAAGCTATTACTTTCATTCTTTATATTGAATCATTCAACACAACAGACATATAAAGGAAAGGCTTGGTCTACGTTCATATAAGTTCTTCATATTAAAAATGCCCTGCAATTGTGCCTCTACAATCAAATCCATCTTAAAATTGGGTTAGGTACATACGAAAATTGCATGCCATATTCTGAATGCATAAACTATATATGTTTTAGAAATCGTGACCTCACACGTACAAAAAATAAATGCATTAAATCATATATTCAATTTGGATATCAAATTAAGCTGCATACACTCTGTATTATAAGTCATAAAAATATCACATTATATACAATGGTGCAATGCTCACAACATAGAACATTAAACAGTGAAGGAAAAATCACTTATAAGATGTAAACATGCTATAATTGCTAAACATTAGTCTAAAAGTCGATGCAGCACCTCAAACAATGCATGCACCATGTATTAGAAGGACAATTTTATTTTTAAATATAATAGTAAACATCATATTTCAAAAGACTAAGATTACTTTTAAAATCAACTAAAATAGTAGTATATATACTAATGAAAAGTATATTTAAAAATATAATTTGACCAATTGCTTCAACATTCTAAAAATATGAAAAGAAAGTAATATCTTCCATGAAAAATAAACATCATCATTCCACTCAAACATACAAAGAAAAAAAAATAGATTTGAGGCAGAGAAACAAAGGAGAAGAGAATAGATGGATAGATACTAACCAGAATATTGGCACTACTTGAAGGGAATGTAATGGGTTTGGTGATTTTGTAGTTTCCACCTTTCAATCAATGACAACCCCTCCAAGGTCATTCACCCCTGCAACCATCTCATAACCCTTCTGCAACCCAAAAGCATCTTCCATTGCTTTCAAAAGGCATCACCACTCTCTTCATTCCCACCTGGATCTGCACCATACTCATTCAATGCAGACAACACCTCTGTCGACAAGAACCATTCCCCAACCTCTAGACTTCTTTCTCCTGAGAAAGAAGTAAGAATCGTTTCCTTAGATAAAAAAATAAATAATAGATCTATGCGTATAACCCATGACAATGATTTTTTTATCATAAAAAGAGAAGGGAGATTAACCAAAAAACACGAACCCTCCCAAGTGAGTGTCGTTCTTTAAGTTCTTCAAATGCATTATCTCTTTCAACTATCTTTTTAATGTTTTTGAGATCTTTTTTGGGGTTGTAAATTGGTGCATTAACCTCTTTGTTGAGAAGAAAAAAAGTGTTGGCTATGAGCACAATCACCTTAACTTGCATAAATCACTAATATGCACGTCCAAAGTCATGATAAAGAGTTGAAAAGGAAAAGGGTGAATGAATGTGACCAAATCAATAAATAAATCACTTAATCACACACCTTTTGGGGTTTTTATTACTCTAGCAAATAAAGTTTGTTGAGAAAGTGGGACCGGCAACTAACAAACCTAAGGGGGAACATAGGACCAACAAAAAGAGAATAAGGAATTCACGTTTACAGGATTTCGTGTGGGGCCTCAAGTAAGTATAGGGCCATAATGGTTAGGAAAAGTGAGAGGGTTCTTGTTCTGTTTTTCTTCTCTGTAATTGGTTATAGCAACTTCTTATCTTTTACAAAACAAATCCCATGTTACATAAATAATACACATAGAGCTAATTCAATCATTTGATTGTATTTTTTTTTGTTCGGCCTCTTACATCGATGCTTTCATGAAGGAATTGATTTTTCATGTCAAGAATTTATCGTTGATGTTAAGCAACTACGGACCCGAAAAAATTAAATAAAGAATAAAAATTTAACTATCATAATTGTGGATCGGAGATATATATAAGAAAATAAAATTGTCAATTCATAATAAAAAGAACAATGGTAGCTCAAGTGGTTAAGCATGTTGGATTTTGTTAAGAGGTCTTAGGTTTGAATCATGTGTATGTTATTAGTGTAATGTTTTAATTCTTTGTTTTCTTTTGCATGTGCGCATAGAGGAGTAGCAATTACACAGGAAGTGGATGGAGAGGAAATCTTGAGGTTAATGCCTATTAAAGACAATTAACTTCTAATTTTCGTATTTTAATTTTAATAAATTATTCTAAGGGTTGACCACATGAAAAATAACGACCTCAGGGAGAAGAAACCGGTGAAAAGTTTTGCGAGGACTCAAACTACATGTGAGTGAGGTGAACAACAGTTTGATATTTTGCATGAGCGAGATTAAGAGAAATAGTATCACCATGGGAGGAAATTTCATTCATCAAGAAGAGTTCAGACTTGTTATGAATGAGCGAAAGAAACGAGTCATACTCAGTCGGAATGCATTCAATCAGAACATCAAGGTGTTCATTGTCATAAATTGGTTCACCAATTGAAGCAGGAAAATCAAGAAGGGCTTTAATTCCTAACATAAGTCATTAATCGAAAGATCTCCTCTCTTAATAGTCTGTAGCTTAGTGCAGAGTTCACGAGCCCTAACTTTTGTTTGGGAAGTAAAGTGCGTATGAATCTTTTTACAAACCTGGAAAGAGTGCTTACAACCAATAATGTGGATGAGGAACGAGGCAAAAAGAGACGATTGCAACCATGAAAGAAACAATTGATCTTGGGCCTCCCAGGTGGTGTAGTCGGGATTCTCAGTACCTGTTTCATAATCGGGGAGGAAGAGAAACTGAGAAGGTATTTAAGGATTGACGAGGAAACAATGGAGATAGTGGGATTTGATGACAGGCTCCACTTGCTGATAATTTCTTGGATATAAAGTATGTGAAGATGATAAGGGGTATCGTAGCCATGAAAGAAGGAGGCTCATGACCCTTAGCCATAATAGGATGTGTCACGCTTTTGATACCATGTTGAGAATGCAAAGCAAAAAGATAAACAAAGATAGAAGAAATAATATTTGTCTCATCTTATTCATGATTACAAGTGTCCATTATATATAACAAAGGAGGAAAGAGAAAAAGCATAACAAAATGAAAGATACTCTGAGACCACTATAAGATTGTAAAAACAAAATACAATGTATTCAGATAGTGAGATATTAATAAGGTAGTTGACATATTGATGAAATTTTTTGATGTACATCAAACATTTAAAAACCCGTAGAAATATTCTCACTATTTTATATATATGCACAGTAATACAAATTTCTTTGACAGTAACTCGTGCAATTTCTTTTATTTACTAAACAAGCAAAATCTATTGTGTACAACGAAAAGTCATCATGAATTAGTTCCTTAGTGAAGCCAATGAATCCGAGTAGCTATCCATTCACATTATAGATGACTTTTCTGTAATATAGTCAGAGAATTGTTTCCAGTATCTCTACTATTGCAAAATATTTGATAGTTTATGATAGTATTTTGAGGTTGTGAAAGGAATAGTTGATGGGATAGAAAAATTGTGGAGATAGTAAAATGTGGAAGTTGTAGTTGGAGGAGTGAGTGGTGTGTTAGATGTGGTCTTAGTTCTTGTCATACATCAAATGATTGAGTACATGAGTATTTATAGACCTATACAATATTCTAGAAAGTGCTAGCCACAACTTGTGTGGAATGTTCTAGATTTTTGCATATATAGAATGTTCTTGATATTTTCTTCCTATCTTAGGCTTTTCTACTTTGTTCTAGAACTTTCATTACATTTCAATCCTTTTATCTTAGGATTTTCTAGATTCTTCTAGAATTTGCATTACACTTTAGTACTCCTCCTTGATGCAAATTCGGTAACTCCAAGCATAGCTCATAATAGTTCAAATCTTGGTCTTGGTAAGGCCTTTGTGAAAATATCTGCAATTTGATCTTCTGTCATGCAATACTCGAATTGGATCTCCATATTTGTCTCTACTTCTCTAATGAAATGATATTTAACTGTTATGTGTTTTGTTCTACTGTGATGTACTAGGTTCTTCGTCATTGCGATAGCTAATTTATTGTCACAATTGATTATAGTAGGTCCACTTTGTTTTTCTCCCATATCTTTGAATATCTTTCGAAGCCATATAGCTTGACTTGTTGCTTCAGCAACAACCACGTATTCTGCTCCAGTTGTTGATTGTGCCACGGTTGCTTGCTTCTTTGATGCCCAAGAGAATATTCCCGATCCAAGCGAGAAAGCATAGCTTGAGGTACTCTTCATGTCATCTATTGATCCTGCCCAATCACTATCGGTGTAGCCAATGATCCTTGAGTTAGTCATGGTTTTGTACCATATTCCAAATTCCTTTGTACCTTGTAGATATCTTAAAATTCTTTTCCCTACTCCATAATTAATCTGAACTCGCTTTTGCACGAATCTTGATAGAAGACTTGTAGCATACATAATATCTGGTCTTGTGGCTATGAGATATAAGAGACTTCCAATCAAACTCCTATAGCGTGATGCATTTGCTTCATGTGCTCCATCATCTTTTTGTAGCTTCTCGTTTACCACCAATAGAGTAGTGACAGGTTTACAATCATACATCTTGAACTTCTTCAATAGGGCTTCAATATATTTCTTTTGAGAGAAAAATATGTCGTCTTCTTGTTGTTTCACCTTTATACCGAGGAAATAGTTCATTAACCCAAGGTCGGTCATCTCAAATGTCTTCATCATGTCTTCTTTAAATTCTTTCATCATCTCCAAATTGTTTCCCGTATAGATAAGATCATCGACATATAAGAAGACAATGAGATGATACTAACCTTGTGATTTAATATATAGTGTTGGCTCACTTTTGCTCCTCATGAATCCTTGATCGATGAAGTATTGATCAATCTTGCTATACCATGCTCGAGGAGCTTGCTTCAGGCCGTATAAGGCTTTTTTCAGTCTTAGTACTTTGCCTTCATTGCCTTTATTGATGAAGCCTTGAGGTTGTTCAACATAAATCTCTTCTTCGAGCACTCCATTTAGAAAGGACGATTTGGCATCTAGTTGATAAAGGTTCCATCCTTTTTGTGTTGCAAGGGCTATTAGAGCTCTTATTGTATCTAGTCATGCGACTGGAGCAAATGTCTCATTGTAGTCGATTCCTGGTTGTTGTGAGTAGCCTTTTGCGACCAATCTGGCCTTGTGCTTTTGTATAGTTCCATCAGGATTGAGCTTTGTTTTATATACCTATTCACTCCAATGATGTCTTTTCCTTAAGGACAGTTTACAAGCTCCCAAGTGTTATTCTTCTAAATCATTTTAACTTCTTCTTCCATAGCCTTGACCCATACTTCTTGCTTTGATGCTTCCTCATAGCAATTAGGCTCAATCATGGCCATATTGTAGGTTTCGTATATGTCTACCAAAGATCTTACTCGTCTTGGAGTGGACTCTGGTGAAGAATCTTCTAATGGAGGTGGAGAAGGCGTACCTGAAGCTTCTGCCTCTTCTTGAATTTCTTCTTGATATTG
>Ga0209589_1001910_pt1 | contig 35282 bp, 10 predicted proteins | sample CowpeawhiteBW_FD_187525 | JGI IMG/M metagenome (GOLD analysis project Ga0209589, IMG submission 187525) | Root nodule microbial communities of legume samples collected from California USA - Cow pea white BW (SPAdes) (version 2) | ecosystem: Host-associated > Plants > Roots > Nodule | place: USA...
ATGTGTTTTTCCTTTAACGATGTTAAACCGTTGAATCAAAGTTACTTTGAAGATTTTATTTATTTATTTTATACACAACCAGTATGATATTTAAATATTAGTCGTTAGACTTGTTGAATTCTTCAATCAGATTATTCTTAGATCTAGAAGGATTTTCAATTGACCGAGAATATTTGTTTAATGTTAAGTTTGATAATTAAATTTAAATTTTTATATTAAATTAGCTTGGATAAGAGTTTTATGTTTACCGTATATCTATTTTAATATGTGAAAATGTTTTGTATAATATTTACAATTTAATTTTCAAATACATTCCTAATACCAACAAAGTTTAGTTTATAGAATTCATTTTACTATGTATCATTTGACATGTTGAACCAATTCTATTATTTGTCTATGTATAATTTAAAGGGTTAAATATGTTTTTGATCCCTCAATTTTTAGTCAAAATTGGAATTAGTCCATATTCAAAACGTTGGCACAATTTATTCCTCCAACTTTAGAACTGCATGGATTTATTCCTTTTAACCCAATTTTGTTAACTTTATTTAACGCTTCAAACACATTTCATGATAGTATTTGATATATTTACACCGTTTAACACATTTTTGCTTCAATTTTAGCTAAAAAACTATCATGAGACGCATTTAAAACATCAAATAAACATAACAAATCTTGATTAAAAGGACTAAATCAGTGTTAGAAATATTTTAATATAATTTAAAAAATAAATAATTAAAATAAAAAAACTTATTGTTACTTATGTTTTTATAGACCTTTAATTTATAGGTTAATGTTTTGTATGGCTAACGGCTATATTTTTATTACAATTTATTTCTTTGTCTTCCTTTTCTACCTATAAATACCACCTAGGTGCATGGGAAAAGACACAACGACAAAGAATAACAAACATTAGAGTTTTATCTTATGTGTTCTTCTTTTCTTTTTTATATTATCTTTAAGACATTGATGTTCATAAGGTTCAGAGATCTTTTGCTGCATTTGATCGATCTAACGGGTTGTTGTATATTGGAAGAGAAAATCATATGATTTGAAACACATATAATGATGTATTTGTTTAGTCATGTGCATATTTTCTTTATCAGAGTGTCTCTTACCGTTGGTAATTTAGTTTCTAACAAATTTACATTCTTGCAATATACATTACCAGTTGTCCAAGTTACATTTTCATCTTCACTTGCATCTTCTCCTTTTTTTTTTCTTTTTCATCACGCGTTATTCCTTCTTCATACACAAAAAATACAAAAAATATATTTGTTAAAAAAGAAATGTATAAATTCCTGATTGCAATAAAAATAGAATTTAGTGAATTGAGTCCACTTTCACATTAATTTTATATTAATTGTGGAATAGACATCATCATATTTTAATTTAAATTTAAAAATATTAGTTTGCTAACCTTGTTGAGAGGTAATTCGCATCGAGTTGATTTATTTCACCACAAACTTATTAAACATGTATCCACCCAATATTATAATAATTCTAATTGACGACAAAGACATCAATAGAAAAAAATAAATCACAAGTTTTTTCTATAACTAATAAGTTTTTCGAACAAGAAAACTCATTCCCATTATTCATAAAGTCAACCGTATAAATATAAATACATATTACAAACATCGTTTATGATATAAATAAAATCATAATCATCATTATGTCAATAAATAAGTTAAGAATATATCTCCTAATCAATAATAAAATAAATTATGATAATAATAATAATATCTCAATCATATTTCAATAATAACTTATTATTATTTCGGTTACTATTTTGTTTATCATGAGTTTAAAAAGACGTTAAAATGGACGCTTCCATTGACATCAAAATGTTGTACTTAAGAGTTTTAGGAAATTTTCAAACTAGAATATTAAGTATGTGAATCTTGTGTTTACTTAGAGTTGTTAAAATAGGTTGTAACTTGCGAGTTAACCCGGCTCACCATGGGTTCAGGGTGGATTGGATAGAAATTTTTTTACAAATTTTAATATAGGTTGATTTTTTACCTGGTTCATTTAGAACCCGACTCGTCTGGATTGAACCCGTTGGTTCATCAACCCACAGATAAAAGGGTCACACAAGTGTTTTTTATTAAGTTGGACTTTACATTTGAGTTATGTTAGGTTGTTTTTTTTTAGCCAACACATAAATAACTTATATTTTTTATTTTGGTTTATATTTGGATTGTATTAAAGTTTATTTAGATTTTAATTAGAATTACAATTTAGTTTTGACTGAAAAAAAATTATATTTTCTTTTAATTAAGTGAACTCGTGATGGACCGAACCGGATTCGAATCTTTTTGGTTCGATAAAAAGTAAGCCGGGTTAGGTTGATTTACTAAATCATTAATCCATAATGGGTCGAGTCGAATCGGGTCGAATTATCCGTTTTGACAACTCTATCTTTACTTATGCTCAAACCCTATTTATAATAGTTTATTCTCTGATAATCTAAATCTGGTTCTACAATCCTGATTGTCTTCTAACTCTTGATTTATTAATTATATTAACTATTATTTTGATTTAGTTATTTTAAAACAATAACTCAAATATGATGTCAATAATAGTTTATATTCACTTACAAAATATTCAAGAGATCCGAATAATTTCTGAAAAATTATAACCCTCAGTCTCAAGTGTAAATAATTAATAAAAAAAAAAAAACTGTTACATACTGTATTATTTTTACTATACTCAAGCCTAATCTCAAGAAGAAACTATTAAAACCTTCAGTGGTATTCCTATCGGTAAAAATAAAAAGTGTCTAATAAATGTCCTGATATATATTTTTCTTCTACTTTTTAAATTTAAGAAATATTAAAAGCAATGAATGGTCAGTATCTCATTCAATATTTTGCGTCTAGAGAGAATATTTTCCTTATTTTTTGTCACCATATGACAACAATAGGAGAAGTTTCATCCTTTCATTATTATTACTAAGTAGATATTGCACGTGATCAAACTAAATCCCACCAAGGAATAACAAATTTATTGTTTACAAAAGTTTATGTGCAAAATCAAGGACATTTTAAGCCATCTTCAAACCAAAACAACATTTGGCTTTTCGTTTTCATAACATCAAATTTTTGGCTGATTAAGGAGACATTAACAACTTCTGAATGTGGAAAATGTTGTACGGTGACTATTCCTAGTATAATGTCCAAGATGTGTAGCTGGTGCAATCTAAGACCCTAAAATTTTCTCTTTCTATCAACTAAGTTAGTGGTGATAAATATAACATCCTCTTTTTCTCTTTTTTTTTTTATTTTTATTATGTGAAATATAATATTAGTATTTTGATATCGAAATAAATAAGATCAGTGTTGACCACTGATCGTTTAAGAGTCAATTTTAGTAATTTCTTGGAAGCATCTTAAAGTTTGATTTAGAGGGATTTTTCAATCTAATTTTAATTCCTTTTGTAAGAGCTTCAATTTTAAATAAATTGTACATTTCACTTTATTATTAGATTTTTTTAGACCAATTATATGTTTCTTATTCTAGCTGCATAGTTGTTATTATTTAGTAACATATATAGCTATATACTCACATTAGTATGATCAATAGTTACACTTTTCTTTCTCATTTATTCAGAAAGACATTAGCAACACAATTTGTTACCATTTATGTTTTACATACCAATTTTGATATTAAAATTTTGAATGATAATAAAATTATTTATTCTTGCTGACCCAAAAATAGTGTAAAATAAAAACATTTATTTTTTTCACACATTATAAAACAATTTTTTTAAAGAAAAAAGTAAAAATGTGCATTGCATTTTCAATAAATATTTAATTAAAATATATTAGAATTCGAAAATAATATCAAAATAATCTTTGTATCATTTTCTTTCTATAAAATTCAAAATTAATATAAAATATTTTTATTCATGTAATATGCTATGCTACAATCATACGTCACTACAAGATAAATAATTTTTATCGCAGGTTACTTTTTGGTATTATCGGAGGTTTTAAACCCTGCTAAGAGAGTTACCTGCAATTTGCTTCCTTTTTTTTTTTTCTTGAAAAAACCATTGTGTTAACAAATTACCAGAGATTTTGACTAACTCCCTGATAAAGCAATATTTACTGACAATTCTGGAACTGCTATTATTTCTCGGTGGTTTTGGAACCCATGTTATTTACTGGCAATTTTGGAACCCCTGTTATTTGCCGACAGTTATGAAACTCTTGGTATTTTATTTACACATAGTTCTGGTAGTGGTTAGCGATTTTAAATTCTTTGTATTGTGACAGTAGTGAAAACTCTTCTTAGTGTATTTTACCTCTCCAACACAATTCATTATTTATTGATGTTTCAAATTCCTTTAATTTTATTTATTACACTTTTGTAATGCACAATTCCTAAAACATTATGATATAAAAAACAAAAATTCTAAAATTTTGGTATTTGTTTATAAATATATAACAATCATAAAACAAGAAACATTGTTTATAAGTTAAAGTAAATAAAGTTTAAACCTTCAAAGTAGTGAAATATTACAATAAAATTTATTGAGATTTTTTTTTTGTTCTGTCTCATTTTAAGTTTTTCACGTATTGTATTCATTTATTAGTCTTGTATCTCTTCTTTTTGTTTTTTGTTTAAAAAAAGAAATAGAAAGTTCGATATAAATTTATTCTCTCGCTCTTAGTTCTCATTCTTTCTCTTCTAAGATAAAAAAAATGTAACTCCCTCCTTTCTTTTGATAGGAAAATATTAGTTTGATATTTAGTTTTTTTTTTGTTCATCTTATGAGTTTTTTGTATATTTTTTTTTATGAATATAAAAAAAAGTTATGTACTATATGTTTTTTCATATAAGTATCATAAATTATCATTTTTTTAGTAATTATGTCTCTTAATTTTTGAGTAGATTTTGATAAATTATTTTTTAGTCTTAATTTTTAAATATGTATATTGATGAAAAATAAAATAACAGATTTATTTTTTTAAAGTGATAAAAGGGAATATATCTTTGAAGATAAACACAATACAAATTTACTTTACATTTTTTCAAGAATGATACTAAGAATTCAATTGTTGAATTAGAGAATAATTTCTTAAGATTCAAAGACTTATAAGTGGAAAGTTTCATATAAATTCTTTTAAATTATAGGCGGAATGTTTCATATTAATTCTTTAGAACTTATGATAATAAAATGTTCTCAAATATGAGAATATTCGAGGAAAGAGATGAAATTAAAAAAACTTATTTAAAATAAATATCATATCAAATACAACTATAAAACTATAATTTTTTTAAGGAAAAACATCAAAAAATTCAATACTAAATTATATATATTTTTGTTATATTAGTAATAATGATTAAATATATAAAATTTGAGTATAGTATTTTGGCCGGTTCAAACTTTTTGATTAAAATTCGTCATTGGCCATGAGGCAATTCTCACTACAAAAAAATATCTCATTAACAATACGGAACTTGGATGTTAATCATGTTTTCTTCCCAAAATTTGACTTGGATGATATTATGTTAATTTAGCTTACCTACCCTTAAGTGTGACCATAAAACCACATAACATACTCCTTAAACCTTGTACAGCATCACTAACAGAGTTATTTGAAAAAATATAATATTTTTTCAAGAGATAATCACATTGAATCCAAAAAACACCATTGGTTACTGGTTTTATTATAACTAAATAAACTTTATATAATTGATACAATTAACAAATTTACATCAGATAAAAAATATAAATTCTCAATTTAGACCTAATTATAATTCTGAGAAAAATAATTAATTATAAATGAAGAGTTTAAACACAAGGCAAAACAAAACTTAAATAGTTAATAGTTTAACGTATAAGGTTCTTCTGAAACCCATTCCAACTATTTTCATACCTGAGAAGAGATGAAAAAAAAATAAAATGGATGACATGTAAAGTACCTAAGTCCATACGCTGAAGAGTTTCAGATGTTCATCTTGCAATTTAATTATAGTGAGCAATTAGATGGTGAAGTAAAATATGAAACTAAATTGCTTAGGACAGTTTCCCATTTCAGGGTACAGATTTTTTTCTTTCTTAAATCCACTTTTTTGTCCCATAATGTTTTATATGTATCTTTAATCATTGTATACATTTTCATGACACATTTGTCAGTTTTCTAAAACCAATTATTATTTTTATCTAACATAAATATACTATCTAATCACAACGACCAAAAATATTGTTTTGAAAAAACTGAAAAACTAAATATGCGTTTAAAATTTTATAAAAAAAATGTAAAAATTAAATACTATTAATTACTTTAAAAAAAGAAAAAAGTTATTTTTCCTCTTGTTTTTAACATATCCAAACCCAGTTTCGCAGTGGCTAATAAATTTTAAGAAATAAATTCCTAAACCATGCACCGTGTACTTAGAGATTATTGAACTGTTCAGATTTTAAGAAAAAAATTAGTGATAAATCGCACAACTAGTGACTCTTATGTGTTTACGGATCTGATTATTCATAAAATATCATAACACTATATTATATAATAACATTAGATTAATTAGATTTAATATCAGAAACTATAAAAGACGAAAAATAAATTTAATTAGATTAATTTTTGGTTTTGCTCACGATTATTCATAAAATAACATAACACTATATTATATAATAATATTTATAAATGCAATCATATATATATACTTCTTTTTAATGAAATTTTGACTGCTATGTATAAAATTCTTAAGAGCTTTAGAATTATTCAATGATATGATGGTTCAATCGGATGCCACTAAACCAAAAAAAGAGAAAAATGTCGTTACTCGGACCATTTCATCAATGTCAAACCTTTGAAAATGAATGGTTGATTATAAGATTTAGAAATTATTTTATTTGTTTTGAAAAACTCAACAGTCAAATTTAGGGAACTAATTTTAATCAACACTTGTTCAAGAATTCTAGCGTCCAACTTTCGGGCTAAAGCCCAAGTACCAACGTTCAGGTCCAAGTGACCTAAGCCCATCCTGGTTCCGTGTGAATGCTTTGACCCTAGAAAAAAAAAAATCAGTAGCAAGTGTGCGTACAGTATATGACATTGCCTGCAATGTTTTACATCGATTAAAAATCTAGTACTTTTTATCTTTCAATAATCATATTATTATAATTCTGAGTTATATAATTTTAATTTTACATATATTTGAAGTTATAATTTTTTTTATTTATAGGTTAAATATATTTGTGGTTTTTAAAATTATATATTAGATTAGAATTTGTTCATGCTTCAAATTTTAATATATATTTATTTCCAAATTTTTAAAATAAATAAATATAGTCTTTTTAATCTAATAATATTTTATTACATGTTAAATAATATTTTAAACTGAATTTAAGTTATAACGTAACAAACAGTATAAATATATCTTAAATTTCAGTCTAAAAAGGTCGGTTGATATGTAAAAGAACTTTAACTCTTCATACTATAAGGATTATATATTATTTTTGAAATTCAAGGATCAAATTACATTCAAGAATAAAAACAAAATTTAAAATTTAAAAACATATTTAATCTTTTATTTAAAATACGAAAGCAAACGGTTTCTTCCAAGAAAGTCAGGCTCAATGAATAATAGTGATGTAAAAATAAAGAGAGAGATATTGTTGATGTGCAAAGATAATTTGAAGTGGTGTGAGAGTGATGTATAAGTGAAAATAAAAGTGTAATTTGGGGTTTGAAATTTGAAGTATTTTGAACACGTGCCGACAGAATCCCGTATTGGTTTGGAGGGGTGGAGAGGTGTCAGTGTGTTTTTTGCATCAGTAGGGTAGAGAGTGACCTGTGCATGGGACTAAAGGCATACATACATAGTTTTGGTTTGTGGTTAGATAAAGTTTAACCCTTGTTAATTTAGGTTTTGTAGAAGCGTTAAACAGAGGAGTCCTACAGAAGTACCAGGAGAAGGTGTACTTTGGGTGGGACATGCTCACAACGCCCAAGTAACAATATCTATTAAAAGCAGGCAAATGTAAACTATTAAACCCTTTACCCTAACCGTCCCTCTGAAAAGACCACCCAACAAAACATTAAACAAAATCCTTGTCGAAAAATAGCAACAACAAAAAAGCTTCCATCTTCCCAATTAATGTCCATCCATCACCATGTGGGGGCACCATAATTCTTTTCATATATCTCCACCTATAAATATTTATAGGTACACGTACACCACTTATTTCTAGTATTACGTTTCAATTTCCAAATATTTCAACTACGCCTTTGAAAATTTTCCTTCTCTTACCAATGTAATCATAATTATTGGTGACAGACACAACGCAAAAGTAATAAAATTGTTGCGAGAAATGTTGCTCTTTCGTGGCTCCGTTTCTTCTTGTCTTTGCACGTGCACGTTGACACGCTCAAACCGAGCAATTAAGAGACACGGTTATTCAATGGCTTTGACCATTTTGGCGATGAGACGTACTATATTGAATTTCATAGGGATGGTTTCACTCATCAGAATTTTCGTGTTATCTTTTTGACCTTAGAGGACTCCGTATGCTTTTAAATGCTCTTATTCTACAATAAACAACTTGTGCTTTAAATAATTTTCATCTAACACACCAAATTCTGTTTTTAATTCAGAGCTGTTCTTCTTAAAAAAATTGATTCAAATCAGTGAGGAAGAAGACCAGCACTAAGTCAAACTTTCCTCGACACTTATTTGTTGCATTCATAACAATCAAATTTTAAATAATCCAAATCATCATCACTTGTGAATTAACAAAAGGACAACTTTCATCAAAACAGTGTATACACGTGTAAAGAACCTCGCAACTTTGGTTTAATTATTAATTTTCATGAAAAAGGCATCTAAACTAATTTTCGTTTACTTTCCAATTTGTTCAATTATAAACAAATATATATTTTGGTAATATAAGATACAATTTAAAATAGATTTTTTTTATATTTGAGAAAGTAAACGCGGAGTGTAAAATACTAGTTCATCTATGTAATTTATAGATAGTAAGTGTATTAAAATGAGTTAAAAATATTTGACAGAAGAAAAATGTGAAAATGTAAGTGTGCATTATTAAGTAATAATCTTGTTGGGGGTGGGACCAGTCCTGAGTTGTTGGGTTGCTTTGTAGTCCCATCTCAGATGTGAAAATGCATTCGTTGTGTCTGCAACGCTGCATTACTTTTTACGACTTAGAAGGTGTCAACACACATCCACTCTCAGCAATCACATTCACCTTTTCAGTTTTTGAAACGCACACACCACAAACCATTTTTTTTTTCTTTTTTTTTCGTAAAAAAGTTACTCATCAATGCCAATGGCTTTCCCGTTAATCATATCCCCAAGTAAGGACCGAATCATAAAAACGCCGCTAACCCACTAACTCGATTCGACAAACCCGAACCGTTACCCAAAACGGGGCGTTTGGTTCCCCCAACAGTCACTGACCCTGGTTAAAGCGCGCCCCTCGAAACGCTAACCATGGTTAACTGCACTCCTTTTAAATCCCCTCACCCTCAATGAAAGCGAGAGAGAAAAAAAACAGAGATAGAAAGAAAATTCACCAGAGAAACATAGAACAAGAAAATTAAGCGGAAAACTAGAGAGAGAGAGAAAAAAAAACTTCAAGAGAAAGAAAATGGCGTTGTACCTGGACGAAGAAGAAGTTTGGAAGTGTCCGAAGCATCCATCCAAGCGAAGAAGAAGCGGAATTTGCCCAATCTGTCTTCGCGACCGTCTCGCAACTCTGTGCCCTGATTGTGCTAACGTGCGCCCTTGTTCCTGCTATGCCACTAGCTCCTCCTCGTCTTCGTCTTCCTCCTCCTCCTTCTCTCGATTGCCTGGCGGCGCCGGCAGCGTCGGCGGCGTCGGGCGCGTCCACAACCTCATCGACCAGGAGCCAGGACTCCGGCGCTCGCGCTCCATGGCGATTCCGTTTCTCCGGTCGCGGTCCCGGTTCTCCGGCGGCGGCGACCGGGGTTTGGATCTCGACAGCGCGAGGGACTCGCCGGCGTTGAACGGAAGCAGGTCGGCGAGGTCCTTCTGGTCAATGTTCAAGTCGCAGAAGAGCACGAGAGGCGGCGCGCCGGAGCAGGAGTGGGAGGCAAAGAAGATTTTGGCGGAGGAACGTGACGGTGAAGGGAGCGTAAATCCGGTGATGGTGCGGTCGAAGTCAGTGGCGGTTACTGCGGTTTCCGGCGACAGAGAATTAAGACCGCGGACGAAGGGGAGAGGGTGGTTCTTTCCAAGCCCGATGAAGGCTTTCCGGCAATCGAAGGTTTCTAAAGTGGTCCAGGAACGGTCTCCTTTGTATAGAGGTTGAAATTTTGTAGATTAAAAAAATAATAATAACAATTACAAATACTTTATATAAGTTTATATTAACCAAAATATTAAAGTTTTATTTTGTTTTAGTATGGTCTTGATTATAATCTTCATCATGGTGATTGTAGTGCGTCATATATGCCTATGATTTGGCTGCTGGGAATGTTGAATTTGCAATTAGCAATACAAATACAATGGCAGAATGTGTATTATTATTGATATCATTATTATCATTATCACTATCGTTATTGTTTAGCTTCTAATCTATTTGCTTATGTAATATCATTTGTGATTTCTGAGTTCTAGTGGATGTTCGTAGGAGATTATGCAAACAAAGCTCTTTTTTTTTTGTGTGTGGAAAATTTGGCTATATTTTTGTTTACTATTATTTGGGTTAGTGCATTATTATAATGTGTGATAAGATTTATGAAATGATATGATATGTGTATTATATGATAGCACCAACTCTTGTGAGGGCGTGATTAGGGTGTGTTGTACGATCTGGTTGTGAAGCGTTAACTGCCTTACGATTCATGCAAATGATCGATTTTTGATATGTTTGGTCCCACGTAACATGTGGTTCCAAGCTGATTAATCAATCACACAGTGGTTTAGGCTTAGTGTTTTTTCTTTTCATGCCTATCTATCTATCTCTTCACCTTGTTTTTTAGTTTTTGGGTTTGTGTTATAGGCAGGTTTAGCCTTAATGTGCTTCAGTACGGTCTGTCCCTCTTCTTTTTCCTCCTTTCTTCTTCTTTCTCTTTTATTACGTACATCTCATTAACATTTATTCATGCTTCTAATGGTAATAGTTTTGACTTTCCTCTGCGTAATAACCAGTCCCTCTGTTTTATTTTATCATTGAATCAGCCCATCACACCCAAGGATCGGTACATAATGCTTTTGATTCTGTGAGCGTTGAAAATGTAAGGGATTTTAATACCATTGTTTGGTCCTGAACCTTTTTTTATGATTGTTGTTTATTACAACAATAGGAGACAATGTTGACTCTTCTATGCTGTCATTCTAAAATGAATAACATCATATCAAATTGAAGTGAAATAATTTTAAACTTGTTTTAATTTTTTTGGCACTGTCATGCACTTCTGCAGCAGTATCAAGTGAGCTATTTTTTTTCAAAGATTCTGCAGAAAAATAGTACAAGACAAACGATAAATGATTCTAGGTCCTATTAAATCCACTAGGTGCTTGAATTGTTTAGAAATTTTGAATTAGGTTTTTAAACTGACAACGCTTGCTCCTACAAATTTTGAATTGGTAAAACTATTGTAATTAACTTTCTTTAAGTGGATGAATACTGTTACGTCTTTCAAAGTTTAACTATTTAGTTCCTACAAACATGAAAACTGTTTGGACCTAATTGTATCCAAATTTTTTGTTTGTTACGGTAAGGTTAAGTGATATCTCAACTTTTACGTTTTCTTTTATATAACAGATTATAAGATTCAATATAAAAACTTAATTCTTTATGGTAAGCGTCTTCTTTTTCTTCTTCTTCCTTCCTCCTTTCCTTTTTTTTTTCATTTCTTCTTTTCATTCTTCCCTTTTCTTATTTTTATTTTCTTTCTTTTTTTCTCTCTTTATGATCCCTTTTTCATTATTCTGTTAATTTAGGTGTTTGCATAGAGTACCACGTGAATTAACAGATCACATTTCTTAAAATGTTCATGTTTTTAGAGACAAAACCAAAGGTCTTATTTCAAGAAATTAAAAGGATATGTATTTTTGAAAATTCTACAATTTCCTATTCTTTGGAGTTGCCGTCCACCATAAATTATTTTTGCCAACTTAATTACATAGATTAAATGTCTGAAGGGTTCAATGACAAATTTTTTATGTTTAAAGATTTGATTAATAGTTTTAACCACGGAGAACTAAGTACTCCTATGATTAATGTAACCGTCATTTTATCGTAGTTAAGTCAAAATAACTATAGAAAACTTGTGAATGTTAGTTTAGAATTATGCCTAAACTGATATAATGGTTATATAACTGAAGATTACTAGAATAACTGTATCTAAAAAGGAAAAAGAAAAAAACATAATCATGAACCGATTATCAAAGTTATTATGTCAAATTATGCTAGAATTTTCACGAAGCATGATGAAAACTACAACTGGATTTGATTTAGTTTTTGGTAAGCTAGTACATTGCTAGTCCTAAACCCTACTTTCTACATACTAATAAATATCATGGAAAATTTGTATGATATGATTGCAATTTTTTTAATTTATATTTCATTACAGAATTAGTTTATACTCCAATCACTTTAAAAAAAGTATTAAACAAAATTTGTATCAGATCAATCTAAATAAATATCAAGAATTTTCTTATTTCGTTCTTTTGTTTTAGAAAGTAATTTACTAATAAATTGGTCACTATTTTTATATAGCAGCATCTTTGCCCGTTTTCCGTGTTTTTATTATTACTTTTTTACTTCAAAAATGGTACAGTAAAATAAAACCCCTGATACTCAAAATAATTAAATGAAAAAGAATGCATTAGTTATATAGAGAGATAAAATGAATGTAGAAACTTGATACAACGTTAAAAAAAATCCAATGAACAAAAATGGAACTTCAGGAATAAAATAAACGAGTTAAAAACTAATATAGTGCCTCTAAGTAATTAAACAAAGACAAAGATTATATAACAATTTCTTTAAAACAAGGGACCAGATAGAATGTCTGTAATCCATAGAAAGAGAGAAAAAAAAAAGTATTTAAACCTTTTTAATTTCGTAGTGTCAGCGATGTTTTTTCTCTGGTTTGGTTTCTCAATGTGGTAGAATGCTTCTAACTCGGTTTGGATCATGTTTCAACAACGAACGACCCACCTCTGGTTTTCTCCACTGAAAAGTTTGTATCTTTTGGTAATAAATGCATACATGATTGATTGATTCGTTGATTCCTCTCATACAAGTCCAAATGAAACGTCCTTCAACTACTTAGAATTGATATTCATCAATATTTTCCTAGCAATATACTACACTGATTTTCTTTTGAAAATTACATGCAAAGTTTGTATAAAAAGTACGAATAGAACATGGAAAGATCCACTCACAGCAATATACGACATTCTATAAAGATTCCTTGAGAAAAACAAAGTAATTTGATATGCATGTTGTGCTCATCTCTATACTCTAAAGGAAAAACTTAGAAATAAATAAATGTCTAGAGTCACTTATTTTACCTTTTATCACGTGGGATCGCAATATTTTTAATTGGGTTTCAAAATTGCGAATCTTTAAGTGGATTTCCATCCCTTCGAGTAACACAAGCTGCCACAATATTCTATGCAATTATTTGGAAACTGTGCACATGAATTGGATCATGAAAACGTTTTTGAGATATTTTTTTTCCTTGAGTTAAATTTCTACTGCTTTTATTTTTCAACTAATGCTTCTAATTGATTTAATTGATTTGATTATTTCATTTCTGTTTTGGTAAAATCGATTATTGTATATTTTTTTTCTCCTAGAATTTGGACATAATAGAATTTAGGTTTAATTAGTCGAATGGTACTCAACTTTATTTATATGTGTCAATTTGATATCCGCTCTTAAAAGATGTTAATTAAGTTTCAACTTTTGAAAAGATGCATCAATTAGATCATTTTCAGAAAAAAATTATTAACATTGTTAACCATATTGATATTTAAAATGACTTACAAAATCAAGTATTGATATTTATATCAAAATTTAGTGATAAAAGTCATGAATTAAGTTAACGACTTTAGTAATTTTTGTCTGAAAGGGACCTGATTAAAAAGACATTTTTTTAAAAGTTGGGATTAGATTGACATATCTTTAAAAATGGGTACTAAACTGATACATCTCAACAAAAGTGGAGAGTGGGTACCATTCGATTAATTAAACCTAAAATTTAAGAGAGGACAATTGAGCAGTTAAACCGATCCGCTCTTTTTTAAAGGTGTTATTGATTAATCCTAATGATGGAGCTGATAATAGGACAAATCATTTATAGGTGTAGCATTACCTTGGCCTAGGGTGGTAGAAAAACATTGAAGTGTGGCAATGGATATTTTAAGCTTATGAACAAAATGTACAATACAAGCTATAATAACTTCTGTTGCTTAATCTGATAGGAATATTGACAGTGATGTTCAACTCAATAACATTTTAAAAGTGTTGAAAGAAGGTAGAGGTAGAGGTTAAAGCCATGAGGATTAGGATCTCTTGAAGTGAGTAATTCTGACACTATAAAGTTAGATTTTGTCAGACAATATATGATAATATATATATTCATACATTATGCAGAAGATTTTCAAATAAAGATATCGTGTTTAATTTTATGTTGTATGAAAACTTGTTGATTCAATAATAATCGCATAACTACAAATAAAATTAGTTTTTTTACAAGAAAAAAAAGCAGAACTAATATAAGAAAAAGAAAAAGCTCAAACTGTAAAAGTAAAATGAAAAAGAAACATTTGGCACGAGGTAAATACGTATGAATAATTTGAGCGACCAAGATGTGAGATTTCGAAATATATGAAAAAATGTAATGTATTAGAAAAGCTGCGGTATTTGATTGGGAAGATTATGAGAGGATACTGCTGCTGAAGAAAACAAAGACAAGAAAGCAACTCCATGAAAAGGAAACTGAGCTTGAATTCCGTAATCGTTTTCAGTTCAACAAGAGAAGTTTCTCAATTATTACTGCTGATTTTTTTCTGCATTACCAAACAAATAATTGAGCAAAATGCCAAGGTCTGAACCTTTTTTTCAGCCTTTTTCTTTGTTGCAGAGAATAATTAATGAACAGAACTTCTTCATCATTTTGTTTGAGGCTCTAACAAACAAAAAAAATGTTACATTTTCACTGTGATGTTACAAAGTGTTAAATGGTCTGTTTTGCATCCTTGCTATCTGTTGCGAAATGAGAAAATAATATTAAAGATGAAGCAATTGCTTAAATAGATGAAGATATATTAAAGAATGGGCATAGGGGGCTAAGTATAGAAAAGTAGGCGTGGGAAGAGAATCTTGGGGTCTGACACGTGTGGAAGAAGTGTGTGGTGAGAAATAGGTGTAGACACGAAAATGTAGGATGGAGAATACGATAGGTCATGCCCCAATCTACCAAATAGCTCCATCAAAAGGTGTATACATGTTGCCCTTCTGCACCATAAGCCTGAATCAATTAATATGTAGGGTGTGTTTGGAAACACGCTCAGAAAATTGATTTTATATGAGGTAAGAAAATCAATTTTGATTGATGGAGAAATTAGAAAGGGTTGTTTATCTTTTATGTGAATTTTTTATCTACGATTGATTTTAGAAATTGATTTTGGATGTTTCCATACAATTTATTAGCATGAATTGAGTTTAGAAATTGATTTTCAGTGTTTCTAGAGTGAAACGTAATGTCCAAGCCAACATCAAACAGTGCCATTTTTTTTATTTTAACTTCATCTTTCACGTATTATAAGATCAAATTTTCATCTAATTTATATATTATATTTGGAAGTCCAACATTGTATATAAATAATGTTAATTTTTGATATATAAGTGAAAGAAACTTTTATATTATTGTTTCAACCTGATCCAAGCCTGTTTAGGAACATTGTTAAGATCAACCATTTACTCCCTGACAAGCCAAATATAAATCTTTTGTCAATAAGTTGTAAACCAACATGCACAACTTAACTAAAAGATATTATGAATTTATTTATTGTGATTTAAATTTTATTTCCTTTCGACCCTTTCTTAAATTTTTGAATCTGTCCATGTATATAATATATAATTTAATATAGTACATGTAAAGGATCGTTTCCCTACGCTAATATTTCAAATATAAAAAAAATACAAAACAAATGTTTTATATGAAAAAAAAAAAAATACCTCGTGTATAAGCTATACTATACTATAAAATCAATATTTCAACAAGTTTAGGTTTTACTTCCAATTGTTTTTCCTACTAAAAATATATATAACATGTCTTACATGGGAATAAAAACTGAATTTTTATTTTATCATTGAAAATCGGATGAACTAAACCAGTAAAAAGAATATAAAAAAATAGGCTTAATTAGTGATTTAGTCCTCTAATTTGTTGATTTGGTTCATTTTGATTTTCTTATTATTTTTGAATTCATTTTAGTCTTTTAATTTTCTAAAAAGATTCGATTTGGTTATTTCTGTTAAGTTGAAGTTAATGTGCCCGTACATGTTACATGTCAATTTGTGAATTTTTTTTTTAATTTTGAACAAAAATACATAAACTACAATGTGTCAGATCATGATCGTGCCACGTAGTATAAACACTCTGACATGACAGTGCAGTGACACATGTTAGTATTATTGTCACATGACAATGATTCTTTTCAATTTAATCCTTCTATATACAAATTTGATTCAATTTAGTCCTTTTATTTCTTTTAAAACGATCAAATTTTGTCCTCTCTAATTTGAGATCAAATTAGTAATTAAGCTTAATTACAACTTATATATTCATGTTAAAATAATTTTTTATAATTTATACATCAAATCACTCCACTTAAATATTCTTTTTTTTCTCATTTTTTCACTTGTAATTTTTTATACTTCAACTTTTTTTAGACTTGTCAAAAATAAAATAATTTAAATATTTATGTGGAGTGCTTTTATGTAAAGATTCTAAAAATGTATTTGACATGTATACATAAGTTGTAATTAAGTTTAACTACTATTTTGTCACAAATTTAAATTAGAGGGAATTAAATTCGACCGTTTTAAAAATAGTGAGACTAAATTTAATTAAAATTTTAAATAAAGAGATTAAATTGAGAATAAATAATACCATGTGGCGATAACAATAACACGTGACATTGTCACATGACACACCTAGCCTAACACATGATTGGTAATTTTTTTTTTTAAATTAAAAAAAAAATGAAAATTCTACGAATTAACACGTAACATGTCCAAACACGACTTTAAAGTCAACTTGACGAAAATAATCAAATTGAACTTTTCAAAAAACTTGAAAGTCTAAATTGAACCCAAAAACAATAAGAAGATCAAAATCAACCAAACCAACAAATTAGAGGAATAAATCAATAATTAATCAAAAAAAGTTATATAAATTTTGCACTCTACACATTATTTTTTATTACATTTATTATTTTAATTTTAATTAATAATATTTATTAAAATTAAATAAAAATGGATTATAAAATAAATTATAAATTCTCCATACTTAAATCTCATTATTTTATTCAGTGAATTCTAAAACTTTTGGATGATCACTGTTTTTCCCGTCCCTGTATTCGTCCACCCCTGCATATGAATCACAAAATTTTTGCCATATTTCAATAATGATTCACCATCATTCATATTCTGTCATGGACATACTTAAATTAACAACATATAAATAAAATGAATACAAATTACATAATAAAATTAAAAATGTGTTATACTAATGTCAGTTTAGCAAAAAACTTAAATAAATATTAAAAATATATTATATTAAAATTAATTTAAATAAACATTAAAATAAATAAAATAAGATCAATTCAATTGAATGTAACTTATACGAATATAAATACTAAAATTAAATGAAAAATTTAACATTTTATAACTTAATTATTAATCATATATATATATATATATATATATATATATATATATATATATATATATATATATATATATATATATATATATATATATATATATAAACAAATTAAAAAATATTGCGTCTATTGGTTCGACACTGACATCTATGTATATAAAAGCAGTTTTTTTTTTCTTAAAAAATTAGCGTCAATTTCATGAATGCAAACAATTTTACTTACTCAAAATGTAATTAAATTAAAAATATGTAGCGTCACCTTAATCATTTCTTTCATAATATTTAAAACAAAACAAACGTTACAATTTGATAATTAATTTGTTGTATTCTTATATTATTATTTTGTCCACCAAATTATTACAAGAACTCTTCAATTCTTTTTTTCTCATTATTCACTAATATGACATGCATTATTTCACTTCGATATTATTACATGCTTTCAGAATGTTTGATTAAATTTCAATATCACAAGTTTACTTGGAGATCCAATATCAATTGCAGCAGAATTGTCTATTAAATAATAACCAAGCAAACAATGGCTATATATTTCTTGGGTTTGAATTGAATTTTTCGTTTTGAACATTACACACCACATGGCGTGGAAAAGGAAAATAAACTATTAGTATATGTCTTTGATTTTAAGGGAAAGGCAGAAAAATGTCTTATTTCATAGTCAATTACTTTCAGTCTTTGTGTCGGCCAGTTTCTATATTCATACGTCCAAGTCTGAAATTCCTCACATTATTTACACATGGATTCAAATCACTTCTCTCATTAAACTTGTTTTTCAGTTTCCTTTTTTTCTTTTCTCACTAAAAAACAAGAAATTATTGAAGAGAGGATAAGTTTCCCTTTCTGAATTAATAATTGTTAGTTTTTATAAGATGGTATTTTTTTAATTTAAGAGACAGCAAATAGACAGAGATGATTCGGGTCACATACACATACCTCTTCTGTCTATGCTCTTAGCTATTTTTAAGATAAAGTTGTTCTGGTGGGCGTTGACATACAATGTATGCATACAGCTGTTCAAGTTGAGGAATAATTAATGCCCATAAAAATGAAAAAAAGAAAAACTTCATCAATAATTTCTCTCTCGCGATAGTAATAAGATAAGAGAATGAAGAGGAGATCTTCTTGGTTTTGTTCTGAGGCAATTATTTTGTTTTCTTTTTAAGGTAAGTAGTGGATCCCATATACCCTGACCAGATTGTATTCATCATACTTTTGGAATGCGAAGCACTCATGATTTCGTTTACAATTTTTTTTTTCTCTCTTTGGGATAATTGTCCAAGTTACCTTCACCCAACACCCCCACCCACAAGTTTTTCTCCCGCAAGGAAGACCATAAAATATCTAGGACAAAGCAAAATCGTAACCATAATGTTTGGTCGTACCAACACTTATGCGTGTTTTCAAAATCCAAAACCAGAAGTATCAGTACGATACAAACTTAATCTTTTGTTTAGACGAGAGAAGTGTCTATAATATGCTAGAAATATCTTCAATGATAGGTTAAGCAAAATCTACCTACGTAAATTATTAGATAGGCACTGAATGAAACACCACAACATGGGAAGTGTTCCACATAACTTTCAACCATCATTATTAGATGGTGACATATATATGAAGTGAGTCTAAAATATTATAGTAGACATTAATGAACGATTTGATAGCGGATGAAATTATATGTTCAAGAAACACAAATTTCGATAGAGTAGACTATGACTCTGATATTATGTTAAGAAATAGACTTTAAATTTAATTTAACTCTACAAAATCGATTTGTAAAATAAAATTTACACATAATTATATACTATAAAATTGTTTTATCTTTAATCGGCATAAAACTTCCAACGAGACCAAGTAACAAAGAAAAACTATGATCATGATCGTCATATATTATATATACATATAAACTGATTTAAATGAATAGATTAGTTATGGGGGTAGAGAAGGGGAGGGAAAGGTGAAGGGAAGATGCAGGAACATAGGTAGAAGGCGTGAGAAATAAGGTTATGATTTTATGTTACCCCAAATCCAAGTTTTTGTCCCCACGCCGTCATTTGGGGCCACATTAAACCAGAACATCTCATGTGCTTTCTTACCTATCTTACTCCAACACGTGAAGCTGTCCACGCTGGATTGGAGAATGCATGTATACCCCTTACGTTCTTATTTTCTGGATTACATTATTACCTCCATATTCCAGACTCTGCAAAACAATCACTTCTTTTGAAACTACACTCACTCACATGAACCTTTTGTTATTGCACCCGTTTAAGAGTATATTGGCTCAACTATTTCTAGCAAAGAAAATGATATTTTAATAATTAAAATTTGATAACTTTTTATGAGTTGACATTTTCTAAATAATTTTAAAATATAAAAAAATAAAAAATAAAAAATTATTTAAAATTTAGTTATTAAAAAAATATTTTTTTTAAGACCGGTTCGATTATAAAGGATTTTTTTTTTCTTTTTAAACCCTAGGTGCTTATTTTGATTTGAATGAAAGATGCTTGGGTTCAGCGTATTCAATATATATATCGTTACAATAACGTAATAAATGTCGTAGTTACCTCTATGACTGATTGAGTTCTGAATTTTGTTTGGCAAGTTCATCCACAAAGGGACAGATAATGTTTAAGTTTGTGTTTGTGTTTGTCTAGTTCTGGTCTTAGAATTAAATATTGCAGTAAAAAAACGTGATATATATGTTTTCTTCACCACAACTATCATACAAACTGTCTTTATTCGTTGCGGAGAATATGACAAGACTCTCACGTGATGCTCCCAACCCAGCTTATGAGTTTTGCAACGACGGCCTCAAGGATTTTTTTTACGCGTAAGGCAAACTAAAAGTGTTTTTTCTTCAGAATTAATTTTATTTAACTTTTTTAAATAATTAGTTCATGTCCTTTAATCTTCGATATAGAGTTAATCTTAAGTAACTTTTTATTAATTTTATATTTAATAATTCATTTTAACTTACCAAATGGTTAATATTATTCTATAAAGTGTATTTTTCTTAAATAAGTTGTACCTTTTATATTTATATATAATTGAAAATGTCAATTAATTTATCAATTTTAAGTCTTATAATTTCTAAGATATTTATTTTTGAAAATAACTCCATTTAATATTTAAAAATCAACAGTTTTTAAATATTTTTTAACATTTAGGTATATCTTCCGAAATTATATCATATAAGAACTTTATTAGTTAACACTAATTAATAAATAATATCTTTATATGTTTTAAATTATTAAAATTTATTTTAAAGTGCGATAATTGTTTCATGATGTATAAAATGTAATCAATATTAAATGTTTGAAGAGATTTTACTGTCAAGATTCTTTATGTTCCTTTTTTTTTCTAAGCTCTAGTTTCTTGTTGGTCTCAATCATGGTCTCATTTTTATTTTTATATGTTCTGTTTTCAGCTCCTTAAATTGTTTCAGACCTAGCAGAAGGTGGGTAGACTGTTTTGGATGGATGAGATAGAATGGAAGCATGTGGCCAACTGAAGGATCTTGAAAAAGAAGATGAACTACCCTGGACCTTTTTACCAAAGCTAACTCAACTCTTTAACACAGAAAATTGGATTTTATAATATCAAATTCAATACTTTCATCTTTCATCGAATTGTTTGTTTTGTATGATTAATATGGGTCTTTATAGGAACACCAATTTCTTTGACAAAATTGAATGAATTTTCAATCCAATTTTTCTATACCTTTCAACAAGAAATGAAAAAAAAAATTATAATTGTTCAATAGTTTAATTAGAGTGGACAATGCCATGAGTGTGAGTTTAACTATCACATTATATTCTCAAAATAAACATTCATCTTCAACTTCAAAATTATAAAAATATAAAACTTTTATGTTATCTTCATTCCAATCCATACTCTGTCCTCTACAATTCTAAATATTAATTAAATATTTTAATAAATAATAAAAATCACAACTTAAAACCAAGATATTATTAAGTATTTAATTTAGAATGACCAAGATCTTCTTTTCTTCAATAATATCAAACAATGATTCTCTACACCTAAATTAAAAAAAAATCAGATATTATTTATACATGTATTCAATCAATAAAAGAATTTTTAGTTAAAATCAAAATAAACAAAAGTAATCAATAAACAAAAGTAATCACGTCAACAAATTCACTACAATAAAACTTTTAAATAACTAATTTTAGTGACAAAAAAATTAGTTATAGTAATGGCACCTAGCCATCAGTCTTGGGAAACCCAAAATTTTGTCGTATCTGCAAGAATTCTACTTCCCCATTTCGAACCGTCTCTCCAGTTATACATCCAATACACTTTTATTATACACTTATGGGTCCTATTATTAATACCCTAAATTATATTACCTTTACTTATAAAATTTCATCCAAAACTCAAAATCCCCAAATGTTCAACCCTAGAATGGGAATATGCCATGACCATTCAATTTTTCCCTTATCAATTACTGATCTAAGACCCTTTCCACCGATTAAAAATCACCTAGAACACAGAAAACCCAACTGAGCTATGAAAGCCAACTATAACATTTACATTTGTATTCAGAACAAACACTCTAACCAACTAAGCTATGAAAACACATGCAAACACATCTTGCTTATGAAGATGGTGATTTTGATTATGACTATATACATGTCGTTTGATATTGTTGTTATTTTCTTTGCTAAACTGAATGGAAGCATTGATCACCTCACCAGTGATGAGAGTGTTAATTTTTCTTTCTTTTCATAAAATGGCAAAAGATATCTCTAAGTGATGAAGTTTATAATTTACTTTTACTATAATTTAATTAAGGTAAATTTTCTATAGTATTTTTATTATATTGATTTAAAATATGCATTTCTAATGTTTATATTATGCATGATTATAAAAAATCATTTTTTTTGTATTATAGAATGTATATGTGATGAGTGTATGATGAACATTTATTATCATATAGATTTTACATAGTAATTGTTATAGAAATGTGAATGAAGATATTCAAATACCAATATTATACACTACGCATATATTAGAGATGAATATGTTTTATGTCAATGATATATTAAAATATACATATTATGTGTAACCATGTAAAATAGGGATTTTGATATGGATTTGTAGTTTTGATTTTGTTAAATCACGTATATTATTCTATTTTATTAAATTAATTTGACTCTAGGTGGGAGAAAAGAAATAAAAGAATGGTGAAGAAGAAATAAAAAAAGGGAAAAATGGTGGTGGAAGGTGGATGGCGAAGAAGAGAGGAAGAAAGGAAAAACTGATGATGGAAAGAGAGGAAGAAGGAGAAAAAGGATGCTGAAATATGGATCATGGAGAAGAAAGAAGAGGGAAAAAGGTAGAAGGATGTGAAGTGATGGATCATGGAGAAGAAAGAAGAGGGAAAAAGGTAGAAGGATGTGAAGGGAGGTGGAGGAATGTAGATGAAGGTGGTCAAAGGTGAAGAAATCATTCCAAATTTATGACTACAAAATACATGCATTTCTTACTCTTATCAACGACCTTTCTCATAATACATATTTCATTTAAACAACCATGCATCTCAATTAAATACTAAATTCAATATTATATTTAAAATTTATCTTTCACATTTATATTGAATCAATTAAAAAATTAAGTTTTTCTTTTTTTTTTTCACTCAAACAAAAATAAGGTGAGAACAACTTTTCAGTTTCGCTTGAATAATTTCACTCAAGGAAAAATAGAATCTAAGAGTAACTTCTTTCTTTTTGTTTGAGCAACTACTCTACCCAATAATTTTTTTTATATCTTTATGTGATAAATATAATTTATTATTAGTTATATGTAATTATTACCAAAAATTTATTAGATTGGTCATTCTAGTACACATTCTATTATTATGAACAAAACTTTTATAAATTTTATAATTATAGAAAACTACTTTAATAAATATTAGGTATAATTACTAATTTGATACCACAATTTTTTGATTAAGTTCAATTTGGTCCTCGTACTTTTGGTTTGTTCAATTTAGTATCCCAATTATCTAAAAAGATTCAATTTGGTCTTCTCCGTTGAGTTTGAGTTAACACCGTGTCCATGCAGGACACGTGTCAAGCCATGAAATTTTTAATTTAAAAAAAAAAACTACCATGTGTCAGTTTACCATCGTGTCACGTGGTGGCAGCTTACAATCATGACACGTGACAATGGTAATAGTTATTTTCTATTTAGTCCTCTATTTAATTTTTTGGTTCAATTTAATACCCCAATTTTTTAAAATAATCCAATTTCGTCCTTTGAGACCAGATTAGTAACTAAATTTAATTATAACTTTTATATATATATATATATATATATATATATATATGTTTATATGGAGACCAATTGAACTTAAAAAAAAATTGGAATACCAAATTGATGATTATACTTGAATATATCTAAAAGATCATGTAAATCCTAGATTCTATCAAAAAATCTTGGTAGCAAATACTAAAATTATTGTGGCACTCGCATATCTGCATTATTGTTGAGTTTGGTATGTTGCTTCCAAAATCAGTTGCTGTTATTAACTTTTTTGTACCAAGAAGAAAACCACCAAAAATGTCCTGCCATTAACGGTAACATGACAGAGCTCTTGGACTCAATAATTCCTCTGCGATGCCATCAAATCAGACAAGAAGCAGTGAATCGAAGGAGACAGAGAAAGAAGAGTAGCCGAGTTATCCACATGCCAATCCTTTTCTCTCAACCTTTTGTGTACGCGTGCTAACCTAGATCACCACACACAACACAACTTTCGAACACCACATTGCTTCTCCAAACAAACCTACAATGTTTGTTGTGCTACCATAATATATATGAAATGACATTACTGTTCATTTTTCGGCACAGAAACTTCATCCATGAAAAATCATTATCTATTCTCCATTAATGCACACCTCTTTACCTACCTCTGCATGCCACCCACCACATGCTATGTTTAATCCACCCAAGTTCGTTGCACTTTTCTCATTTTTATTCTAGTTTTGCCAATATTTCATCGCGGTGGGGTTCCCTTGTCAAATTAGGATCTCTTTCTCTTCCCATTTCTTTCTTTTTATTTCCTCTTTTCGTTTTTACTTACAAAATTGTCATTTATATGGGCCAAAATCCGTTGCGGCCCAGGCCCACAGAAAACAGAAATGGGCCTAAAATAGAGTTAAAAGATTAAAGAATAAGAAACAGATGAAGAGAGGAGGAAGCGAATGTGTAGTAGTGATGGAGAGAGAGATCGAAAAGGCGAAACTGAAAACCCACTTGATATTCGCGTATGGCACGTTGAAGCGAGGATTCCCCAACCACTATCTGATGGAGGAGCTGATGAGGCAGGACGACGCCGTTTTGGTTGGAGTGTACTTGACTGAGGATTATTACCCGCTGGTGTGTGGACCTCACGGCATCCCTTACCTGATCAACCTCCCCGGGTCGGGGCACCGGGTGAAGGGCGAGGTTTATGCTGTGTCGGAGAGCGCGGTGGCTAAGCTGGACGAGTTCGAAGGTGTGAGTGTCGGGTGCTACGAGCGCTTATCGGTGACGGTGGCGGCGGCGGCGGAGGAGGAGGGTGGGGGAAGGGTGGAGGCGGAGGCGTATTGGGGACACAGGAGGTTCGCGGAGGTGCTGTGGAAGACGAAGGGGGAGGTGGGGTTGAAGGAGTATGGGGAGAAAGAAGCAAAGGAGTACGTAAGGAAGGAGAACAGACCGGGTGGCAGAAACACTATTCTTGACCTTGTTCCTTAGTTTCTGTGTTTGTTTGTTGGGTCATCAAATAATCTGGGACCATTGCGCGCCCAATCTTGTTTTTTTTAGTGATTGGTGTTATTTCTCATTGTAGGAACCATGTGTTGCATATATAAATTCTGTACAACTTGTTTGTCCATTTCTTGAAGAAGAGATTGATGGAATTATTTATATCATACATCCACTTCATCACATCTTCTCTCTCCAGAATCATTTATCTTTGGCCTATTTATCATTAACAGTACAAGAACAGTGTCCAGCGCATTCAGCAAAGCCTTTGCCAGAGCCTGCATCAGGGCCTTCAGTTCTGAAAATAACACAACTCCACCCTTCACCGCACTTGCAGAAGGCTCCGCTGCCGCTGCCACTGTCACTGCTACTCACAGCATCAGCAGCCAGAATTAATTCTTGGGACACTGCCTCGCCCTCACTGCACCACACATTGGATCAAATCAAATACTAAATATTTATACAAAAAGAAAATAAAAAATATATGTATAATTTTTTGCCATCAATTTATATAGAAAAGAGGTGTGTTTAGCGTACATGGTACATGAGCAGTTTTCACCACATTTAACGAAAGCTTTGCCTGCATCAGGTCCCTCAGTCTTGGTTATGATGCATGTCCAACCCTCACCCATCTTGCAGAAAGCACTGCCCTTGCTCATGCCCAAGGTTTTATCCGGGGCTGGGATTTCCCTGCAGAAAGAGTTGTAAGCGCAACAACACACTAAACGATTTTATTCAGATTTCAGGTATGTATAAACTCGCAGCATCAGTGATATATTTAAAGGATGGTTGAAAACAGAGCAACAGTATTGGTGACACAAGTTACTGAATTTAATTAAAACCATAGAGGGGTGAAAAAGGTGAATTATAAGAGGGAACAAAACTGCAATTAGAGTAGTGAGAAACCTGAGATGGAGAGACTTCTTCTCATGGGTGGAGCTCTGGCTCTCCATCGTGTCTTAGTGATGATAAGAATTTGGCTTTTGTTACTCGGATGGAGTACTATCCTATGTATGACGAATGAATGGAGATTTGGCACATTAGAAAATAATTAAAAAGTTCAAATAATTAATTCACAGTGAACAAAAAATTAATTAGATTCACTTAACATGTTATTACTTATTGTATACGCTTACAGACTCTCAAAATTAGCGATTTAATTATAAAGGTATTTTTATTTTTTAGTAAAAGTATAAAAATTAAATTAATTAAATTGAATTTATATATATATATATATATATATATATATATATATATATATATATATTATGATGGAAAACAATGCTATCTTCACTTATTGCGGTTTGCATCAGTTACGATTACAACGCACCTTCCAGTTATTTGAACCTTATCAGCAAGCTATGATCAGGAAACGACCAAACTAACAAATTAACAATACATCAGGTTTTTCAATACCTTTTAATATTTGTCTCCACATTTCTTTTTTCACTGTTAATAAATAGATATAAAGTTTTTATTTTAATATTTCCATTTGTATTCTGCAATAAATACATATTACTGTTTTTTTTTCACTCTCGTGGTAAATTTATAAATTAATTGAAAATTCTGTTAGATATAATTGAGAAAAAAGATAATTTTTTAACAAAAATAATTAATGTTTTGATGTTTTAAAATATCCCAGTAGCGTCCAATTCTGTGTGGCCCAGACCCTATCTGTTATTAGGGAAAAGAAGAAAAAGAATACGAGCAATATACTCTTTTAATATATTTTGCATGATTGAATGCATTATATAAATTTTATTAAAAAGTGTCACGACTATGAATCCTTTTGAGCTACCTTTTCAGTAAACAAAAACAAAACAAGGGACACACGTGAAAACATCACTGAATGCATTTTTATAAATCTCTTTTCAGGTTGGGGTCGCACACACAAAATGGGCCTTGAAGATCCAATGTTCATACTTGGGCTTCAAAGGACACTTAGGCCTAGAATGTACAATGCGCATCCAAGTTCCATGATACTTAATATATATTCGGGACTTCTCCCTACATCTCCAATAGATTCTTCTCTATTTCTAAGTCCCTGCATTGATTATATTTATGTCCTTACCAATTAAAGTAGGTGAGGTAATTAAAATAGTTATGTCCTCAGATAATTTTTAAGTGAAATCCTGCATCTCCAAAGCTTTTTTGTTTCGAAAAAAACACTCAAATCTCTGCTCACTTTGAAAAAACACTCCAACCTCTGTTCACCAACATTTCTAACAGTGTTTTTTTTTTCTGCATCATTGTTGTGCCTCTGGTGAGCTTGAACACATGACTATAAATTAAAAAACAAATTTGAATAAATTTGATGTCAACCAATATAATAAACTAGATGAGATGTCCACATGAGCAACAGAGAAAAATAAAATAACAAAAAACAACAAAAAACAACAAAAACCAAAAAAGAACAACAGAAAAATAAAAAAAGAACAATAAAAAGATATTGGATGTCCAAATTCATAAGTATAGGACATAAAAAATTATCGGATGTCGACGTTTGTAATACAAACCACTATACCGGATATCAATCTTTGTAACAAACAAAAAATTTTAAAACAAAAGTCTTACCAAATGTGAGCTTCTACATTATAAACCAGTATACCGGATGTCGACATCCACAAAACATAAAAGGGTTAACTATGTTTTTTGTCTCTAAATTATTAAGCGATTTTGATTTTGGTCCCTCTTTTAAAGTTTACTCTATTTAGGTCTTCGTCCATTTAAAATTTATGGAATTAGACCTCAAAAGTTGACGCCGTTAGCTTTTTTTAAACGTGGCAAATGGAGTACCACGTCATCCATTCACTTTTAGACATGTGTCAATGTTTAAATTACATATATTAGTGTTTTTATTTATTTATTTTGATTTGTACGCTTCTCCTTCTTTGTTTTTGTTTTTTTCTACTCATCTCCCACAAACTCCATCCAGACTAAACCCAAGTGTCCCCACCTCCTCCTTCTTCATTTTGAATACAAGAGCATTCTTCTTCCTCCCACCATAGATGCTCCCGTTTTCGATAAGCTCGAAATGGTGTCATTTGCTTTTTTGCTGCAACTAGGATTGACGACGTTCGCTTCTTCCTGTTGGTGTGTTTCAGATCTAGATTCACCATGAGAGGCCAACGAAGCTATGTTGTTCACTGTTGCGTCGTTTATCGAGGTTGTCATTGGCGACCATATTTTCTTCCTTTAACGTGAATTGCAAGATGTTTCCCATCCTTTTTTACCCTGCACCAAGCACCACCCAACCACAACATTTTCTAACATCAACGCGATTAAGAGAGGTTGCTGGAGTGTGACATCGGCCATAAACGTCACCTGCATTGTCGCTTTTCCCTTTCTTCACCAACACATGCAATTAGGGATTTTGGTTGGGTTTTGTGAGTGTTGAGTGTGTTAATAGTGACTGTTGGAAGATTTTTTTTTTTTTTAAATCAGACTTGCAAAAGAAAACAAGTGGTAACAGGTTCTCTGATTGTGTCTACGAGTGAAGAAAATTGAAAATTAAGCAGAGTGGAAAATGAAGTTCTCTAATTCTTTGGATTCTCTGTAATTGTCTATTAATTTCCATGGGTTCTCTGTAATTTTTTGTTCCAAATAATTTTTAGGTTGGAATTTTTTATAGTTGGAAAATGAAGTTAAAGTTGAGTGGAAAATAATGGAAATACCGAGTTTTTTATCCTTTTCCCCGTGTCATTTTTCATCAACCCTTCAAAACAGTTGAAAAAGTTAACAACGAAGTAATTAAAGTGATTTTATGTTTTCTGTGAATTTGATGTTTGAAATCCCATAATCTGTGATTTTATGGATTTTTATACCTGGAAGAAGAAGTTAAAGTTGAGTCGAATGTAATTGAATGGTTGGATCGAAAATGTTGTGAGGTTGATAATGGAGAATAGATGTTAAAGGTGGAAATGGAAAAGGGGTTTTGATTGTTGTTTTGGCTCTCTGTTTGTAATGAAGATGTTCGTTAATAAAGAAGAAGATCATGAAGTTAGAGAATGAAGAAGTTCACCAACAAAGAAGAAAGATGATGAAGAGGAAATTTAATTTAATTTTTTAAATTAAATAATGTTACGTGTCATAAATGAGCAGCTGACATAATATTCTGTTTGTCACCTCTAAACAAATGCTAACGCGTCAATTTTTTAGACTAATTCCATAAATTTTAAAAGGATGAGGACCTAAACAGACCAAACTTTAAAAGAGAGACCAAAACCAAAATCGCTTAATAGTTTAAGGACCAAAAACATAATTAATCCAACATAAAATAAAGAAAAAAAAAATCATTGAATGTTTGCAACTCACATACCGGATGTCAACATCCGCAACACAAAAAAAAATTGTAAAAATATGATTTTCGTATGTTGACATCCATAACATAAAAAAACTATACCGAATATTGATATCCGTAATAAAAAAAGTTATAAAAAATGAGTTTATGGATGTCATTTCAGGAAAAAAAAAACCATAAAAATAAAATTTTTGTTCCTATTTTCTAACGTGAATCTGCATGTAAGCCAGCAGTGTAAAGTAAAATTACATCTAAGTAAATCTAAGTAAGTGTTGCGAACAGATAAATATAACTGATGTGGAGAAGAAGTATTGCTATGTTGCGGATGTGGAGAAGAAAACAAAATCGCGTGCTTGGCAGGACCTGGAGAGAAGAAAAAAGCTGGACCAGATGTGCATATAAAGGGGATTTACGGATCTCACACTAGCAACGCACACAATTAGATCAAATTGGGCGTGCTGGTGCATTAAATAGGTGAGGCTGCTGCATTAAATAGGAAAAAGAAAAATTATTTTTAGTATTTACTATGGGCAATATGAGAATTAACATATGTTTTGGAAGTAGAGAAGAATCTATTAGAGGTGCCGAGAGAAGCCCCTAGTAACCAACCGCATGTTTACATCCACAAAACACAATTGAAAATTTTTTATAAATCTGTATTTCAATCAAATTACTAATTTAAAATTTAGTCTCTTAAAACAGTAATTAAGTCTGAGTGTTTAATTTTAAACTTATCAATTAAAATGGTAATTTACATATTGTTGAAGAAGGAATACAAATTCCATTATACGTTTTTGTCATCAAAGTTACACTAACTCACCACTTTATCTCTATTTTTTTTTTCGCGTATTAATTTACCTTCCAACTTTGACAGTGCTTTACTTTTTTTCTTCTATCAAAGTCGACCCTCAATCCACACACATCTTTTTAACTTGATTATTATTATATACAAAATTTACACAAATTTATTGACAAAATTTATACCATTTATTGACATAAAAAAATTAGAAAGATTTGAATTTAAAAAAGAATTAATTACGGAACATCTTATGGTATACAATACGAAAAAGTGTTAGTCAGTTTGTATCTTTATATTTCAAGATAACTTATCATCGGGCATGCCTCTTAATAATGAAGTAGGAAGAATTGAAATTTCTCAAATATTTATATAAGAAAAGTGTTATATGTATAATATGATATGTACAAGACCAAAGACCAAATATTAAGTAGGGAATAAGAAATCAAAAAAATAATAGGAGACCCTAATAGATAATTTGTTGTCAAGGATTACTTCATTTCAGATTTTATTGTTAATATTAATAAAATAAAATTTATATTGGATGACAGGCTGGTTAAAGTTGTATATCTGCTATAGAAGCTAAGTTTATATGGTGGCTCTTAAGCAAGGAAGCTATTTATATTTATAGGTTATGGAGGAGTTTAAACGCATAACAGAAGGTTTTTGTATATTCACAATTACAATGTTTTTCCCATTCAAAGAAATTCATACTTTCATTTAATTTTATTAGTATTTACAAAAAAAATGTCACATTAACAACTAATTTTATTGATCAAAAGTTGTTAGTGACTATAATAATCAATTTAGATACCAATTTAAAAAAAATATTGGTTACTTGACTATGAATAAAAAATTATAATTGATTTCGGACTTGATTTCTAAAATTTAGTTACCAAAGAAAATTGGTTATTAATCATTAATTATCAAAGTATTTTTTACCAAAGAAATTCATTTCTAAATTAGTCTGTAATTAATTAGTGATTAATTTAAGAACGAAATTTATTTTTTATTCATAATAATGATTATTTTAGTAATTAATAACTTTTTATTTTATAAATTGATATATAAATTGTTTGTTATAGTGACTAACAAATTTTGAACGCAAAATTTAATAGTTAATAAGGTTATTTTTGTAGTAATTATTATTAGAATTATACATGTTATTTTTATTTTTTTTTAAAGATTCAATAATAATATTTTTATTAAAAAAATTAATTTAATATAAATTTGTAATTAAAAAACTTGACCGAATGAATCAACCACCTAAACAACCGAGTTCGTGAAACTCAATGAATTAAATGGTTGGATACAAATTTAAAATATTAAATTCGAATTATATTGGATCGGTGAGAATCGACTCCTATCCAACCCAACCAAAACTCAGCTGGAAACACATACAATCTGAACTTACTATCATACAAACTCATAAGCACAGCACACCTAAGTGCTGAAAAGAGCATGAGGTAATCGAGAGGAAACAAAAAACAAGTATTCACGCAAGAATTAACGTAATTTGAATGAAGTGTTAACGAATTTCCATCTGCATCCACATAGAAAGTTCACCAAACTAGATATTACAACACACAGTTTTCTCTCACTCAACAAACTTCTCGTTCATGAAGGCAACTCAAACATTACAACTCGGGATTAACCTAATACAAAGGCTGTGAGGTTCTATATATACAAAGGCTATAAGGTCCTAATACAATTACTTAATCGTTTAACCATGTCAATCCTCTAAAAACCTCTTAGAACATCATATTAAGCCAAATATTCACACTAGGACTTCAAATTGGTTGAAAGCTGGAAATTTTAAGAATGCATAAACTCAAAAATCTTTAAACATGGTAAGGTTACCTAAAATAAAGAGGAGGTTAGCAATGCGTATCAAACAAAACTCCATGTTCCAGTGAATATATAAGCTACTTCCAAACTTTAAATAGATTCATAATTTAGTTTGAATTAATATATTAAACATGATCGAAGAAGGCTATATCAGATAACGAAAATACAACGCACTATCCTGGAGACTCCAAGTGCTTAGTTATGGTAGTGTTGTTGTTGTTATTTATTTTACATGGTAGCTTGTTCTTCTGTTTATTTTACTTGGTAACTCTTCTGTGATGAAGTAGTGGGCAACATACATTGCTGCTAGAGTCAAACATTTCTGCTGGAAGATAAGAGTGAAAGGGAAAAGGACAATCCACTACAGAAGCAGAAGATGATGGGTGGATCCCGCAATCTTCCAATTTTCATGTGATCATCCACTATACCATACTTTCAATTTCATCTACTGCTACTCCACAGCTTCCTTCCCCCATTTTCAATCTTAGTGATATATAGCTGGAGTTAGCTAAACATTTTCATGCTTCCACTTCACACATGCCCACATGCAGAAAAGCCTCTTCTTATGCAAACAAAAATTGTTTTCTTTTACATACTGCTCTCTGTCTTCTTCTTCGTAGCAGTAATTTGAATACATTTCCATAGTTAACAATAATGCTCCTTACTACTTAAGAAAACACCAAATCTTTGCACTCCGTAATTTATATTGAATTCTAATGTCATCTCATTCTACCGGTTCAATTAAAACCTTATGTTCCAATGTACAGCACATTAATACTATGATATAGTATATATGTGTACCTCCAAAACACTATAAATTTGGTACAACTAATAATCACAATGTCTTCAATCCTTTCCAGATTCAACTGAAAATGGATTCCATTATCTAAAAGAAAATACATTTTCATAAGCCAAGTGATGTATCATGATAAATCCACATCATGAACAAGTTGCTGAACTGCTGCTGGAAATTTGAAAGAAAAAGAAAATTAGTTTCAGTGGTCATTAATGGTCTTAAGTGTGAACATCCAAGATGAATGATTCCGACATTCTCAAGAGAAAACGGATATAGGTTTTATCAGAGAGGAGAATAGGTTTAGAACACGGTCTTGCGTAGGTAGCTCAGTGAGAAATGAGAACGAGATCAATGAAATGGTTGTGGTGGTTGACAGCAAAAGCACACCAGTGGGTCTTATAGTGCGATTTTCTGTACTTGACCCAACCAACTTCTTCATGTGCAGTGGGCCACACTTCGAGAAATTAAAACACACTTTAGGCCCCTCTATTTGTGTAATGGGTCAGGCCCATTACTATATATACACAAGCACTTTGCATTCCAAAATCACACTTTGCAATGGCAACTTCTAAAGTAATCGGTAACATTCTATTTGTGTTTGTTTGTTTAGGCATTTGCTCTGCTGCTAGAACACTCCTCACTCTAGAGGACCGTGTGAACTTGCATGTTGGCACTGTTGTTGGTGGATATGGCGGTGGTGGAGGAAGTGGCGGCGGCGGCGGAGGAGGAAGTGCTGGGGTAGAGCACGGTGCTGGTGGCCACGGAGAAGGAGCTGGAGGAGGTGAAGGTGCCGGTGCTGGATATGGGGCTGCAGGTGGTGGACACGGTGGTGGTGGAGGAAACGGAGGCGGTGGTGGCGGTGGTGCTGATGGAGGTGGATATGGAGGAGGGGCTGGTAAGGGTGGTGGTGAAGGATATGGTGGAGGTGGAGCAAATGGGGGTGGTTATGGTGGTGGAGGTGGAGGTGGAAGTGGAGGAGGAGGAGGAGGTGGTGCAGGGGGTGCTGGTGGTGGTTATGGAGGCGGGGAAGGGAGTGGGGCTGGTGGTGGCTACGGTGGAGCGAATGGTGGAGGAGGAGGTGGTGGAAGTGGCGGGGGTGGTGGAGGAGGTGCTGGCGGAGCAAGTGGAGGAGGATATGGTGGTGGTGAGGGAGCTGGACAAGGAGCTGGTGGAGGATATGGTGGTGGAGCAGCTGGTGGGGGTGGGGGTGGCTCTGGTGGTGGTGGCGGTGGAGGCTATGGTGGTGGAGGTGCACGTGGGGGTGGATATGGAGGTGGTGGTGGGAGTGGCGAAGGTGGTGGCCACGGTGGTGGATACTACCCCTAAGATGAATACATTACCCAAGAAAATATGGTAGCTAGCTCGTTGTGGCTATAGTAACAATAATAAGAAAATATATGGGTACGAGGATGCTGATAAACTGTTTATGCATTCTATTCTAATTTATGTTTCACATATATAAGTCGAATGGGTTGAAGCTCTGCAAGATTTACACTGATATTGATGTATACATGCTCTTTACGATATTTGAATGGTGAAGTCTTTATTAATCATATACATGGAAGACTACATTGTCCTATATTCCATGAACTTCTGTTATGTGTTTCTCTCTGTCGAGAAACTAGGTTAAAGAAGCCATGATGGAAAACATGCCAACTTGAAGACTTTGCTATACAAAATAAATAGGAACTTGTATCGATTAATAAATTACTATTGTGTATTATTTAAAACGTAACATAGAAGAAAAAGTACGAAATGAAAAAAAAAAAGAAAAAAAGAAATAAAAAAAAAAAAAAAACAATATAAAAAAAGATAAAAATTATCTTAACAATTTTTTTT
>Ga0209589_1001911_pt1 | contig 35281 bp, 24 predicted proteins | sample CowpeawhiteBW_FD_187525 | JGI IMG/M metagenome (GOLD analysis project Ga0209589, IMG submission 187525) | Root nodule microbial communities of legume samples collected from California USA - Cow pea white BW (SPAdes) (version 2) | ecosystem: Host-associated > Plants > Roots > Nodule | place: USA...
GTTGGACCACGAATGAGTTAGTTTCGTGGGAGCACAGGGAAGTCCCAAGACCTAGTACATGCATATGACTCATGAAGGACTATGAGGTCATGGTTGGGTAATTTGATATGAGATATTTAATTATGTTGTTTTGGGTTGGGAAACATGTTTATTTCATATATTTGATTATACTTTATTATGCATGGCTTACCCTATCTATGTGTGTGTGGCGATGATCGGATATCTTGTTATCCAAGAGCAGATGATTTGACAGGTGAGCCAGGAGACACTTAGACTCGGAGCGTGGGCTAGCTTGGGATTTTTGTACATATATTTATTATTTTAGTTTTGAGATACTTATGTAATCATTTAGGGAGCCATTGAATTTTAATTCAGTTTTATTATTATGGACTCCTGGAGTATGGCAGTTATATTAAAGTTTTAAATTTCCCGTGTTTTTGGGAAATAGTTTTATTAAATGTGGACTTTATTTTAATTTGGAATTTTTTTTATTTAAATACTCGTAATATTTCTTAGGGATGTTACACAACACCCAGCATCGCTAGGCGATACAGGTCTAGACCACCTGGCGGTACCTGCCCACCGCCAGGCGCCAGCGCTCTTCCAGCGCCACTGTATTCCAAACACCGCCTGGCGGAGCACACCCTTGGCGCCAGGTGCCACGCGATACAGGGACCTCTGCAGTGGTTTTTATCGCCTGGCGCACACCCATGTGTCGCCAGGCGCTACACCAGTGACAACACATTGTCTGATATTCTTACATAGGTCAGCACACATGAACTTACACAACTAAACAACACCAAGTTAATCTTGTTCTCTTATTGTTCAACTTCGAACTGAAGAATTAGTGGCACCCCACTCTTGGTCCATTACCATGATCCACATCCTAACTCACTCTAGTCATGACTTGGCATTAGCAACCATAATATCACATCCTCAAAGGGTCTGTTTTAATTTAACACTCTTATCACTCCATCCAGTACTCCCATTCTGAGATTTCTTAACACCAAACTGTTACTACCACTTTATCACACTACAACTCTCAGTTTACTCATGGTAGTTCAGCTTACTCATATACTTGTACCTCTCAACCCCAATCCATCTTTCCCAGTGAACTCACTCTAGTGAAAGAAGTATAATTTAATCCTCTCTTAAACTGCTTCAGCCTCACCTCAAAGCCTCTCCTACCCTTGATATCATTGAGTCACAATCATCGCATCTCTTGTAATTAATCAATCCATATATTCTTACCACAACCAATTATTATAGATCAAACATTCCAACTTCCTATTTTAATTATTTTTCATGTCCATTTCATTCACAACCCATTCACAGCCAAGTTCTTTCCTCAGACAACCTCGCCAATTTCTCCTAACATCCCTGTGACGTCGCTACCGCCTGGCGGCCAATAAGAAACCGCCGGGCGGCGCATCAGATTATGGGTACAGACCCAATTTTTTGCACTCGTGAACCCTTTCCCACACTCGCAGATTTAGTCATCTTCTACAATATGGTTTCGCCCTAACGCGTTCCCAGATTTTCCAATCCCTAACACTTACGCACCCATCAAACAATGAAATTACCCATTCTATTAGGGATTCTCCATGTTCAACCCACCATATATAATCACAAACACATAATTCCAAGCATAACTTACTACAATCCATTAAACATATCATTCGAAAGGAAACAACAACACGCCACAAAATCCATGAAAAGACGTCAAAAACAGCATCATACAGCCTACACCGCCTGGCGGGTCGAACTCGCCGCCAGGCAACTCAAACACCAACACCCAGAATTGGGTTAACTCTGATGCACCGCCTGGCGGCACATACATGTCCGCCAGGCGATTTCTGGGCAGATTCCCAGAATTCGCGAACGACAGCACAATGCATCACGAAAACTCATATAATCTAGTCCATTTCAACACAGTACAATATTCATGAATCAAAAAGCATTAAAACAACTCCCCTTACCTCTGATCCTCGCTCCAAACTCGGATTGAACGTGACTTTAACCCAAAAACCACCCTTGTCCTTTGCTTGCACTCTCACAATGGCTTGCACTCCAACCCCTTGCTCTACACCATGCCAATTGCCTCAGAAACCTTCGTCCAAACCTTCACACTCAACTCTCAGCCTCTTTCCTCTAATCTCTTTTCCTCTCTCACAATTACTCTCTCCTAATTACCCCTTTAGTGCCTTAAACGAATTTTAATAAAAAAATATATTAAAGCTAATCAATGTTTAATCATCCAACTGTTTTGCAGCCCTTAGGTTACCCCTCTATTGGCTGCTAGGTTTCTAACCCTTTCACATTCATGCCAAAGGAAAAATTGGCAAAAAGAAATTATTTAGTTCTCAACAAGGTTTGAACTCACAACCCTACCATCACAAAGAAATTGCAGAGCCAATTCAACCAAATCACCATTGTGATAATTCCTTAGATTTTAAGGTTATGCGATCACATCACTCTTTAAAACATATAACTTAAAAATTCATAATTGAATCACACAAATGGCACACATAAGACTCGAACCCAAGTCCTCACACACAATAAAGTACTCTCAATCAATTGAGCTAGTACTTTCCACGTCATAGCTATCTGCATTAAATACTTTAAACGCTCCTCTTTACCCGCATTCATTAAATAATTATTTAATTAACTATTTAATTTTTCTCGGGTCTTACAGGTTGTACACTGAATTGGGGAGCACCAAAATGGACAACAATGCATTAAGGTCATCAAATGAAATGCTACATGGATGGATTTTTACCTAAAGGAAATATACTACCTACCTTTTAATTGGGTTGGACAAAGCATGTAAAAACATGGATTTGATATGTTAGCTCATGTATGGGGTTTAGTTATAGTTAGTAAAAGTTTTATGGTTTTTGTTGGGCTTATCCTTATTAAGAACAACAATTTTTTATAAGGGTTGAGACACCTCCAGTCGAGGTTTAAGGAGAATGAGTGGATGATCCCCAATGAAGCGCTTAAGGGACCGATGGTTCCGTTATCAGCCCTACGATGGATGTCAATATTATGATCCCAAGTTCGATGATAGAATTACATTGGGTGCATGATAATTGGCATTATCTTTATTTTATTTATTTTTATGTTTATTTTTAGTTTATTTTTGGATTTTATTTGATATTTCAAGTTTTATTCAATAAAGGTGGAAACGATAAATGTTTTGGTTATATTCTACAGATAAGTGAAAATCTCAAAGAATAGAAAGATTATCAACAAAATGAGTGGAATATTGATTAATTGAAGATTATCAATAGTATCAATTATCTACTACAAGTCAGCAGAGTATAAAGATAATTTGTGAATATGGAGTTCCAAAAGATTAAAAAGATAAATCCAACAGGAAATTCCAGTAGAAAGCTGCAAGCTCAATCAATTTCATGTCATTCGCCCAATGAAAGACCACTTGCCCAACAAGTCAATTTGCCCAACGAGCTGTGCATTTCGGAAAATCTATAAATTAAGGGCCTCACAAAGGTCAAAACACACACTTGGAGATAAAGAAACTAGATATGTCTATACACTTGACAATATAAGGGCATTTTGAAAGCTGGAGACATTCAATTCTATCACCAATCTAGTGTTCAGTATGTTTAGGAGTAACTAACTTCCTCATTCATGATATATCACATGCTAGACATAGATGTGGTTATTGGTCATTCTTAAGCATCAACAATGATAGAATCGCTGTCAATCACCATACATCTGATGTATTGCCTGCTTTGGAGTGTGTGCTTTGTAACGATTTTGTCCTTAAAAGTCACCTTAGATGGTGGAAGGAACATATGTCCTCAGTCGAGGTCTAAGGGGAATGACATATCATCCCCAATAGAAGAGAGTTAAGGGACTGATGGTTCCGTTATCGGCCCCACGATGGGCGTGAATGTTCTGATGTGAAGTTTGATTATAGAATCGTTGTTAATCACCATACGTCCAAGGTATTGTCTCCTTTGGAACTTGTCCATCACGACTTTGTCCTTAATAGACACTTAAGAGAATGGAAGCACTAACACAAAAAAGTCCTTATAACGTTTGTTATTTTAGGCTTTTGACGTTTGCAAAAATACCAACGTCATATTGGGTGACGTTAAAATTAACGTCTGCAAGAAAAACTGACGTTACTTAATATCGGAATATAAGTGAAATTGACGTCGATTGTGCTATAGCTAACGTCTTTTGATGTCTGTCAGTGCAAGGACAGACGTCAATTCAACAATTTATTTAAAAGTGTTGATATATTTACAAATTCTCACACTTGAAAAACAGAAAAGTCCACATTATATTCCAAGAATGTGGTAATTTTAACTAATAATTGTAAAGTTGTCTAAACTTTTACAATTACCAAAAAACTAAAAGTTTCATCAAGAAATTGTTCTACAAAGTTTTAAAAATAAAATTATAATGTTGTTTGAGGGCCTAACTCCATTGTTCCGATCATGAGACTTTAAACCAATTAACTTTAAGTCTTGCATAGAAACAAGACTACTAATATTTGAAGAGTAATCATGAGGAACCTTCACACTTCTTAAACACTAACAAAAATTTTGCTTCTCTTTTCTAGAAAGAGTGTGACAGGCGAGAGGCAAGTAGGTGCATCTTCCAATTGATTGTGGATGTAACTCAGAACGAATGCCCATGTCGACTAAATCTTGTCGTGCTTTTATTCCATCCTTTGTCTTTCCTTTTACGTTTAGTAAAGTCCCGACGACACTATCACAAAAAATTTTCAACGTTCATCACGTCTATATAATGTCGTACCTCAAGTTTACACCACTATGAAAAATTAAAGAAGATTGATCGTTTCTTCCAAATGTTTTTCTCTGTGGTCTTCTTCTTTTGATGTTTTTCGAACACAATATCAATGTTTTTCACCTGATTGTATACTTCTTCACCATTGCGGGGTTTCGTCACAACTTCATCCTCAGGACTTCCATTAAATGCTTTTTTCAGTCTACAATAAAGATGATTTTGAGGAAGGAATTTTTTGATGTTTTGTATACACAATTTTTTGACCATGCTTTTAAACTGAACAATTTTAAAGTTGTCGACAGTCGTGTAAAGTTAGCGCATCCTAGGCACAACTCTTCCTCTGAATCAGACTTAAGAGAACCAAATAAATGAGCTTTCCAAAATTTTCTTCCCCAACATCACATACCAAGTCTTCTAAATGATCATCCATCCATTGGTCTACATAATATGTTCCTCATGACGTCATAGACTTGTCTAATACATCTCCATGCCAAGTTCAAAGTGTATAACTCCTCATTATACTGAAGATGAATAGATTATCACGTATTCTGCCCAAGTCGTGAAGTATTTGATTAAGACAACGAACACAAGGACAAAAATATGTCCCATTAACATAGATTGCGTGTTCTTGAGCATATTGTAAAAAGTTAAAAACTCCTTTTTCATACTCTTCACTGATGTGACGCTCATTCATTCAGCTTTGATCCATACTATTTTCGTAAAAAATTCCATCAATCTCAAACTTTTAATATTCACAAGGTAAGGCCCTACCCATTCGAAAAAATATTTTTCATAATTTTCTAACACGTATACGAAGAAGTCAAACATCACAAATTTGACAAAATTTTGACAACATCTCGGATTGGTCTCTGAAGTATACAAAATGAAAGAGATAAGTCATGATCACAATCAAGTATGCATTTAGAGAACAACACAAATTGCCTCAGTCAAAATTTTATCAAATTTATGCATAAACCTCAATATACACGTTATAGTCAATTATGAAAAATATTTTTTTAAACTGTCTGATCGGACAATTCAAGATTTAATACAAACGATTAAAAAATTAATCATTTGTACTAGACCTCAAACAAAAACTAAGGTTCGCTCAATATTGTGAACTAAAATTATAATAAATCTTCACATATAAAATAACAATACAATAACAATATTAAAAAGTAATAAAAAATTACAATTATTTTAACATGCAAAAAATCTAATAATAACTACAAATTTTATTCCAAATTTATCAACTATCATAAAATTTCAAATAAAAAAAAAACCTAAAAAATTAACAAAATACATTAAAATTATTTTAACACGTAACCCATCTAATAACAAATCTAAATTTTATTCAAAATTTATCAAAAATCATAATTTTTCTAATAAAAAAAATGAGCCAAAAAATACAAAATAAACTCATACATGAACTAGAGAAAAATGAAAAACTAACCTCTTGTAGACAAAGCTTCATAGTGCAAAGGGGAAGAAAACCTTGCATTTATGGGAAATGGAGACCAAAACGAAATTCAATCAGTTCAAAATGCTTAAATTAGTGCACAAATCAAAACCCAACAAGTTTCATGGTGGAAAACTCACCTACGAAGGTCGTGCTGGCCAGCGGAATGCGGAGGAGAGCTCGCGGGCAAGAGGAACAGTGGCGTTTGTGCGTTGCAGATCTGAAATTTAAGGCGCGGAACGTCGGTTCTTCATTTATCCGATGTTAAGTGACGTCAGATAAGTAGAATAACAGACATCGAGTGACACCAAACATGGAGGAGACCGACGTTACGCTGGATTGATGTCGGGTCTGGGAGGAACCAACGTTAAGTAACGTTGGGGCAATGCTGGACATACGTTAAATTTGACACTTTATTTATAAAAATGTGTTCTCTCTAGCATATGTTAACGAAGTGACATTATAAATTATGTAGGACCATTGAACGTGAACATTTACCGAATAATATTCCTTTCATCAATAAAATTATAACACTAAAGGAAAAATTAAATTATATTTTTCGATAATTGGTCAAATCATTGTTTAAAATAAAAGTATAAAGAGAATCAACATTGATCAATGAAAGAAGAATTAAAATGAAGTTTTGATAAATTTAAATCTCATTGTGATCATTGAACACAAAATTCTGAAAGACAACTATGATTTGAAATATCAAAGTGGAGGTTCATCATCCGTCATTCATGCATTATGACAGAACATTTAATTTAAGCAGCAGAAGAAAAAGTCAGAACTCAACACCAACTTTGTTTCAGCTTCTGATGCCCTCAAACTTTGAGAGCAAGAAGTTTAACCTGACAAATTCATGAGGGCACTCTCTATATGCATGCATTAATTATATATGTGATTATATACATACACGTTTGATGATGATATATAATATATGGTCTATACACTGAATTTCGCTGGTCCTGTTGTTAGTTCAACGCATATTCTTATTCTTTTTGTATTATGGTGCTTACTCATCCACCAAGAATGAAATTATTGCTCAAGAATCCTCTCTCCACCAATGACACTCTTCTCTGACGAAACCAACGGAGATTTCCACTTCTCTCTCGTCAGCACAACAACAGTGTATATATCTATATCATCACTTTCTCTGCTTCTCAATATCAACTTGGATTGTCAAAGGACAAATGCTATTTAAAAATTATGTAATTCAGAGAAAGACAACGTAGGTGTTTGTTTGTGAATAACAATAATAATAGATTGCTTTGGAGGATTACTTTTCTGAATGGTTGCTGTTTTATTGGATTCTGTGTATGAGAATTTGTAGTTTTACAATATATAACATTAATTATAGAGTACAAGTGAAACTTTGCTTTATTATAAAAAGATGAGTGTAAAAATACAAATACTCTTTTTGTGCTTCTTATATATATGTACACTTTAATTATTTATGATATATATTTACAGTTTTTAAAAAATATTTTTATTAATAATTTACTATAATATTTGAAAAATAAAAATGAATGTTATGTGTAATATAATTATATATCAAATTCATACCAAGATGAATAATATATTTATAATAAAGGGGATTCTCTGATTGGTTAGCATTTACTTTAGAAGAAAAACATGACACAACTATTCGCTGATAGTTCATAGTAAAAAGAGAACTCTATAAATAACACTTTTATTTAAATCTTAGAAAATTGTTAGGCTTAAGTAATATTTTGATTTTAAGTTTTCAAAAACTGCAAAAATGTTCAGATTTTTTGTTCCTGAGGTGAATTTAGAGATGACAGTGAGTCAAGGTTACCCGTCCACTTAAAAAAAATCTGTTCTCTTATTAATAGGATTTTTGTGAGAAAAATATCTGTTTATTTTTGTGTGGATATTTTTATAATTTAGTTTTCAAAAAATTTAAATAAAATTATTTGAAAACAAATAAATTTAGATAAAAAAATAAAATTATTTAAATATAATTCAAATCAATTTATTTAATAAAGTATTAATATAAATAAATTTGATCTTTCTAAAAAATTAAATTAAATGAATTGTTTACTAAGATATATGTTTTAAAAAATTAATCATTTATATAATAACTTCAATTTTATAAGTTTAAATAAAAGAAATAAAAATATATGAAATCAAATTTTAAATCATTATTTTATGATTAATATTCTTCCACCGATAACTTTAATCACTTAAATTTAAAAGAAATACTCAAATAAAATTTATTAATAATTATTAACGAATAACTAGTATCCACAAATATATCACATGTTACAATATAGGTTTAATTAATCGGATGGTACTCACTTTCGTTCATATGTGTCAATTTGGTACCGACTTTTAAAAATGTGTCAATCTAGTCCCAACTTTTGAAAAAGTGTCTTAGTCAGGTCCCTTTCGGACAAAATTTACTACCGTCGTTAACTTAATTCATGACTTTTACCACTAAATTTTGATACGAATATCAATACTTAATTTTGTAAGTCATTTTAAATATCAATAACATTAATGGTGTTAATAACTTTTTGTGAAAAGGACCTAATTGAGACATATTTTCAAAAGTTAGGATTCAATTGATAATTTTTTAAAAACGGATACCAAACTGACCCATCTAAATGAAAGTGGGTACCATTTGACTAATTCAACCTACAATATAACTAATGCTACCTATTCTCATACCTTTAGATCAGATGTTTAAGAAATATAAACTAAGAAATATTTAATGGACTTAATTTAGAATATCTCACTAATACTGAAAGAACCATATTACACAATCTTACTTAAATTAACTATAGTAGCTATTAAATAGGATAAATTTATGAAATGTTAAGTATTTTTGAAAACAAACCAAAACATATATAATAGAGGCCATGTGATAGAAAAGTTGGGTAACGGATAATTCCGACATTATGGGGCTGGTTTAATCTAGTTGTGAAACCTAGATTATCAACAATTACATTAATAGAATGGATGAAAAAATATTTTGTCTAACATTGTTTTAAGAAGAAGTTGAAGATTGCTTTTATTGATTAGTATAAGTATGAATTATCAAATACATATTTGGAGTGTATTAGTAAATTGTAATCTAACATTACAAACAAACTCTTAAATTGTGATCAATTTTAGTGACTAAAATCATGTTTAAAGATCAATTTACAGATCATTATTTTAATTAAAAATTAATTTAGAGACCAATTTATTTAATAACTAAAAGTTAATAACAAATTTAGAAACCAATTCATAATAGAAACTATTTTACTTACCAATTCAAATATCAATTATAATTATTTGAAATTATTTTAGTTACCAATAAATTTTATTTTATAAATTAGTCATTATATTGACTAATTATTTTTTATCACTAAAAATAATTATTATGAGGATTTTCTTATAATATAACATTTTTTCATGTGAAATCTTTAGATATTTTCCCAAGAGTTGTGTGTTAACTAAGTTTAGTAGACTCTTGTAAATATTACTTAATTTCACTCAATCTAAAATTGTAACTTTCTATAAAGATTACAAGACGGTATACCGTCTTATTTTATTTAATTCCTTTTTAGTATTAAAAAAAGTATATAGATTTAAAGAGGAGGTGGTTGATATATAGTGTGTAAAATTTTACTTATCTGTGATTAAACTTGTGTACATCCTTATTATTCCACCAATCCCATCACCAAGAAGTGGCAGTATTTGGTTGAGTGTGTTATTTAATTAGGGGTGAAGAAATTTGGATTTGACGCATGTGTGGGTTATGTGACAATCTCTCTTTTCATTGACTTGAGTCGAATTTCTCCGATTTGAAAAATTGTGATGCGTTGGATTTCAACCATAAAAGAAGTAGGGCAGCTCTCCTAGGGTTAGCTAGGTCTAGGATGATGACCATGATTATGATGGTTATGACGATTAGGGCAAAAATATGTATAAACAATTTGACTTCATGCCAAAGTAGTGGCTACCTTGTGTATGTGTCTCACCACCCAATAAATAAATAAATAAATTTATTATTGATCCTTTGGTGGAGTGGGGTTGACATGGATCTTGACCCTCTTTCATGAAACATTCCTTGAAGTCATTATTTGGCCCCCACTCATCATCTCTCAACCTTCCTTAAAATCCTACAATATTTGAGGACTTACTTTGAAAGATGTTCCTTTGTTTTGTCCTCTTAGCTAATTAATATATAAATATTTTTTTTCTTTTATTTCTCACCATACTCTTCTCTTCTTTGCTTTTGTCTCCATGTGTTTGATGTTTATACAAGAATATCCTTTGCCAACTAATCAAAGACCATCTTTAAAGCTCACCCGTTTATATTGCAACAATTTTCTTAAACATGTACCACGAGGTCACTATCTCAATTAATTCTTCATAACTTTATTTAATTAACACCTATCTTACTTTATTTTAACATTTTCATCATTGCAATTTGACATCAAAGCCTCGAATTTCGAGTTCTTTTATATCTTCAAATTTAAGTGCACACATACCGTACCACCCTTAGATTTAAAATAATTTTAACACCAATTATACTTCCATATAATTTATATAGGTCAAGGACGACGAAAAAAACCTTAAACAAATTTAAAAAATCAGGTCTTTTAGTTAAAATTATTTTTTAAATTTTTTGTACAAAATTATTTATTAAATTATTATAATTAATTTTATTTAACATTTTTTTAATATATAATAAAGCTAATTTATTTAATAAACATCATTGATCTTAAATAAGATTTTATTATTGTAGAAACTCCTTTGGTATGAGAGCACACTATTAACATTATTTTACAAATTATATATGCATTTGAAAAATAATATATTCTTTTTATATAATTAAAAATGTTGGTTTATCATTTTTCAAACTTATAATTTCTCTTAAGATATTTAATTCTGAAAATAAATCAAACCCATCATGTTTTAAAGATTTTTTCAAGGTTTAAACATTTTTCTTTTAAAGATGTACAATCTAATGACTTTTAAAGCATTATCAACCTTTTCATCAAATTGCATCTTTCTACATCTAATACATTTTTCATCAAATTTAAGTTCTTCTTAGATAGTAAATTTTTTTTCACTAAATTTGAATTATCTTTCTATAAAAAAACACAACTTTGAATTATGCTCTAATTAATTATTTACCAAAAGACTAACCCCTAATCTTATTATCAGTTTTGTAAACAAAAAAAATCCAGTTTCTCATCAAGATATATGCAGAAAAACTTTTGAAATTCGTAAATTTAAAAATACCAAAAAAATACTTGAAAAAGAAACACATTTCTAAATTTAATACAAATCTAAAACAGAATAAAAATAATAACAACACAAAAGGAAATAAAGAACATACTAATCAGAAATGAGAATGAAAATATTGGTACACACGGACAATATGAGATTTAAAGAATGTAATATTTCAAAACCCTAGAAAAATGACTCTTAAAAGAAAAGAAAGTAAGAAGAGATAAGAAAAGTCACAAAGAGATAAAAAGAGAAAAGAACAAAACAGAATCCAAATTGATTATAAGAGAATAAAGATAACTAATCATTCTCTTTTTTCATAAACAAAATTATAATTTACTGAATAAAGGTTTTAAAATCATTAACTATCATTTTTAATAAAAATAAAAATTAACAGACACTAATAATAATTTAATTAAATTTATTCTCAAACATAAACTTATATTTAATTCAATACAACTATATTAGTAATAAAATATTTTGTTGATGTTTTTTTTTACATAATTTTATAATTAATTTAATAGAGATACATTGATATAAAAAGAATTGAAACTTTTTTATTAAATGTAATTTTATAAATAATTTAATTGAAAAATATTAGTAGACATTTATCTGCTTTACTTGCTTGCCGAGCTGTTAGATCTTAGACAAATTATTTCATTTATGGTTAAACTTACAAGTTTTGGTTCGAGTGATTAAAAATAAACATTTAATTGTTTCATGTGTATATATCTGTTTTATATCTTTTAGTTGGAAATATATGTGACAAAAAAATAATTAATTACTTCAAAATGTCAAAATATTAACTAACGTGATTCCCATCTAAAAAATATAGAATCGAAGACTTGAAACTAAAGAGGACGCGAGTAAGAGGCTAAAAAATAGAATTAATAAAAAAAAAAACTAAAAGTAAATATATCATAATTGACCTTGTTTTCTTTAACTTTTAGGTCTCTCTTTAATCAGATTTTGAATTAAAAAAGTAAAAATAAAGTCAAGATACTTATATTTAAATATAATTGATGTATTAATTAATAATTGAAAAAATATATAAACATATTTCTTAAGATTTTTTTACAGTTTAATTATATTATACTTATAAGTAACAAATATAATCACGATTTTTAATTATAAAACTATATAATTTATTTATAAATAGAGAAAATACAATAATTAAAAAAAAGTATATATTTTTTATTTTACTATTAAAAATATTTGATGATTCTTCGGTAGAAAACTACCTATCAATTTTATAATAACAAAAACCATTAAAACCAATTGAAACTGTGAAATATTGATCTAATTTAATATAGTTTTTGCATTAAACTAAAATGAAGCAAAAAGAAATCACATAAATTATTAACTTTTTAACGAAAGTAAATGAACCCTAATAAGTAAGAACCTATTAGCAAAGAGGTATCTGGTATTGCACACAAGTTCCTAATTCTTTAATTAATGAGTTAAGGGTGTGATTAGCAATGAGATTAAGTCATAATCTGAATAGTTGTTAGCTACCATAGTGCGCAGCATGACCTCACGTCTACGTACATCATTCCCCGATAGAGAATTGAATATTTGTTTAGCAATTTCAGTTATGAAAAAATTGAATATTTGGAATGAAGAAGAAATTAAAGGTGATGAGTGTAGGGACCCTTCATTTTTAAGTCATGATGGAAATGTGTATGAAGATGATATGCAATGGACCTACTCATTATACTCTTTTCCTTTCTTCTAATTATTGCTACTTATATATCTATAAATTTCTTTTTCTATATTATTCAAACAATCTCAACAAACTTTTTTCAGCTCCCATCTCCTATTGCTATACAACTGTCAATTTATTTATATATATAACTAACTATATTCGAATATTTTTTAACTTTGCAATCACAAATTTTTAACTTTTTCAACCAATATACTTCAGTTCTGGTTGAAAACTGGAAAGCTAGGGAAGGATCATCAACTATTTTTAATAGTAAAAAATAAATAAAAATATTGGCAGAAACATTTTCTTTTAGTGAAAAGTTAACGGGTAAATCATCATTTTAGTCCTTAAATATGTGAAATGATTAAATTAATTAAGAACCATATGTTTAATTTAATTTTCCATATTTTCATACATATAGTGTATTTGATGCGTTAAAATATTTGTTTTATTGTTATGTTTTTACATTATAGATTTTACCAAGGTTCTCATGGCTTACATGAATTTTACACATGTATATGTGGACACAAATACTAATCGTAGTAGGAAGAAATGTTTTTGAAAATCTCTATCACAATCACACTTAAGTTTCCAACTATTTGATTCCATATATTTCATACTAAATTAGACATCAACTTGATATCAAAGTTATTTAAAATTATCCTAATAAAGTTTATTAAGGTTGTTGTATCACTTGTTGTAGCTAGACAACTCACAAATATTTAATTTTACACTTGAAATATTCATTTCTCTCTATATGAAACAATTTATCAAAAAAATCGTACATCCAATAAGTTTTATATATATATATATATATATATATATATATATATATATATATATATATATATATATATTTATATTAAAAAAACTATTTAGTATAATCGATGCTCTACACCAAAGTAGATAATTTGTTTCCTTTTTTTCTTTAATATTATATAAATTACTATATGAGGAATGTCGTAAAATATCCTTCTAATATATTATAACATACCATAACACCACATTTATCTACTTTATCATATAACTAAAAAAATGAAAGCTCTAGAATGCAACCCCATCACGCTACTAGAAAAGAAAAACATAAACCCTAACCTTTGCTTTGCATCATTCACCCACAAATCAAGAAAACCTCAATGCATTCATGCTATATTAGATTTCATATCACTAAAATTCATCAATCACTTAACATTCAAACGAAAATTTGATGATATTATATCACCATTACAATCAAAATTTCTAAAATATAAAACAAATGCATCACATTTTTTTTATTGTAAACAATAATTCTATCAAACAAAACTTAAAATCTTCTTTCATAGGAAAAGATTAAACTAGTCAGCTCCCCTTACCTAGATTCCTTGCTCCAATGTGCTTTGAGGATTCTTTCTTGCACCAAATAAATTGCCTTCACTTTGATCCTCTCCTAAAAAAACTCCCCCATGCTCTCTTTACTCACGTTCTGATGCTCCCTAGACACTCCTCAGCAGCCCACACGAATTGGTAATCTTAAAACCCCTTCTCTTCTCCCGATTGGTTTATTAACTCCGCCTTAACTAAGCGTAATGGCAAAGAAAACGAATATTAATTAAAATGAGTTTAATTTCCATTCAAAAGAGCTATTACCATATGGTTTCCCAACCCTTCCATCTGCTCCTCAAGGCGGCTAGGGTTTATGACTCTTTCCATTCATGCCAAAAAGGAGTTGGGCAAAAAGAAACCTATTTTGCCTAAGTCAAGGTTCAAACACACAACCACACAATTACCAAACAAATATACAACCATTCAAGAAATTCATGTTTCATGATAATTCCAATACACCTAGGATTATAGTATCACGCCCATGGACAAGCATATTATTAAAATAATAAAACAAGTAAATAAGTACCCTAATGGCATACATAGAACTCAAACCCAAGTCCTTTTAGCACATTCAAGTACTCTCAACCATTTGAGCTAGTACTACTCCTTATCATAATTCTTCGCATTAATTACTACAAAGATTCCTTTAATTGCATTTAAATTAAATAAATATTTCTTTATTTATTTAATTTTCTCGGGTCTTACACTCAGGTCGTCCAATTGCAGCAACAAGTATGTTATGACAACCTTCTAGAGTGAATCCTACTTGGGAGCTCTGCTTAACCAACGAATCTTGCAATGTAACCAAAAAAAGTTATAAAAAAATCATATAATATAAAACACGAACAACTTATTTAGAGAAGAATTGTATCTTACAATTTTGTCAGAGATTTCTCGTGCAGATTCAGAAGTGTAGTTGCCCGATATGTGTAGATGGGCTAACTTCCACTTTTGATGGCGTGATGGTGGTGAAGGAGGCTTAATATCTTCGCCCTCGAAAGGTGGCACCTAGATTTTTTCTTTTCTGACATTATCTTCTTTTCAAGTTTTCTATACCCACCATAAGACAATTTGTACGGGTTTTTATTTTGAGCAGTTATGCTTTGAGCCTTTTTTTCTCTTTTCTTGTAACATACAAAACCCACTTTATGAATTAGTTCAAATTGTACAAAATTATCAATTGAGAAATTGATGATTTCAAATAAACATACATGTCATCCCTAAGATGTCCGAAGCTCAAGAAATGGACACCATGTGTATTCATTAATCCAAGTGTATTTCAACAATGAATTTTCATTCTTTTTAGATCCAAAGACATACCTAGACGTCAATTTGGTCTTAAAACCACAAAATTTCTCAGCCATCGATGATAAACATTTGTGTTTAAGCGTCATCACATTTGGAATATCAAATGTTAGCTGCAATATAGAAAATATCATCAATAATATTTAACATATTATCAACAAAATCAAACTATAAGGTTAATAACATGAATATTAGTTACAAATAAATTTTGCCATATCATTTCCCGATCAATTTCAGAGACATAATCAAAAGATAAATTAAGGATTGATATTCTCTCTCGTGCCAACATTTCTAAATAGCTTTTGAAGACGTTCGCATAACGACCTCTAGGAATTCCAATGTTGATGTCAATATCAACAGGTGTTTTCTGACCATTAGCTTTTCTAATTAAGAGTTGTCTCAACTTAGTGGGCTCCTCTGGTGGCTCTCTTAGTGGGTGCTTCATCCTCTGATGAACTATGATGTTCAACCATATATTTGTGAAATGAAAACATCACAAAACATTAATAAGCAATATATAAAATCACATATAAAATATTATTTAATAAAACAACTAAATTTTAACAAGAAAATGAAATTCATACATAAAGTTATTGATTGTTCATATGTATATTCCTTTATCGTGATCTTCTCGAATTGCATGTACATCATCAACTAGAGGGATTTCATCAACATTTATCGTTCTTCTAAATGGGTGGGTGACAACAATAATAAGATCACTAAGATTCTCTTCACTAGGATCAATTTGATTTTTTCCATGAAGAGCGACAAACCAACGTTCAAACTCAGGATCTTTAATATAGAAAACCTACGATGCTTGTTGTGCCATGATAAATGGCTCGTCTCGATTACCCACCTTTTGAAAATCAACTAGAGTCATTCCTGATTCATCCATTTTGTCACCACTCTTATTGTCAATCCACTTACATTTAAACAATGGAATAGTAAACATGGTATAATCAACCTCCCATATCTCTTGTATTAGACCATAGTATGTCATTGATCCAAATACAAGATTTTGATCTTTAGATGTAGAAAATTGTAGCGACTCAGCTTCAAGACTGACTCCACTATTTTGTATTGTGCTTTTATCATCTAGAGACTTCGTATAAAATGTGCAAATATTAATTTCATAACCTGTACAACAGATGACATCAAATTTCAACCCATTCGCTAACCACATTAAAGTCTAAGAACATTGTGGATCTTTCAAAACCTCAAATTTAAACCAAGGCATTAATGTTCTATTATGCTCCATCAAATGTCATTTCTCTGATTGTCTTGGATTGTTCTCTTTCGCAATGACTTTGTGTGCAGGTAAGTAAGGCATTACCTCATCTGTGTTATTCAATATGTATAGGTGTGCCTACAACAACTCTTCGCGATCTTTGCTAACCACACTCACACCTTGGATGTTGTTACTTATAGAACACCTGTTCAACCATGACCTCTAAGGAACTCATATCAGTTTTGCTTTTGCCATGTAATCTGAACAAAACTCGACACTTTCTTCAGCAATATACCTTTCGATCATTGAAACTTCTGGACAATATTGATTTTACACATACCGTTTCAAAATATTCATGTAATGTTCAATGAGATACATCCATCTTAAGTATACTGGTCCACAAAACTTGATTTCTCTTACCAAATGAACAAGTAAACGTACCATGATGTCAAAAAATAATGAGGGAAAAACATCTCTAGCTGACACAAGATGATAACAATATCGGCTTCAAGTTCATATAACTTTAAAGGATCAATGAATTTGCTACAAATTGAAAAGAAGTATGCATACAAATGTGTTATAGTTTATCTAACATTTTTGGGTAAAATTTCATGAATAGCTACAGGTGACAATTGTTGCATTAAGATGTGGCAATCGTGAGACTTTAGGCCAACAAGCTTCAAGTCTTGCATGGACAGTAAACTCTGAATATTTGAAGAGTGTAAGACCCGTGAAAATTAATTAATTAAATAAATAATTAATTAATAAATGCGGGAGTGGAAGCCTTTATGGCATTAAAATCTAATTTGTATGACGTTGAAAAGTATTAGCTCAAATGGTTGAGAGTACTTAGTGGTGTGAGAGGACTTGGGTGTAAGTCCTATGTATGCCATTTGTGTATTATTTAAGTATTATTATTTTAATATATGTTGATGATGTTGTAGGATAATATAATAATTGAATTATATTAGTTAGCATGAAATATGAATTAGTTGAGTGGTTTAGCATTGATTTGGCATTGGCATGGTTATGAGTTCAAGCCTTGGAGAACCCAAATTAAACTTTAATTTTGCTATTATTAGTTTTAGCTTGAATTTGAAAGGTTAAAGGAAACCCTAGCTGGACAAAGAGCAGCCAAGAGTGGTTCTAAAACAGCTCATAACGAGACATTGAATGGCCATTAACCTCTCATTAAACATCATTTTAGTTTTGGGTAATTAACCTAGCATTAAGGTACCACTAAAAAGCAAAATTGGGGTAATAGGGAGGGTTTTTGAAAGACTGGAATTATACTCAGAAAACAGAACACGAATTTTTGAGATTGGTGCGGTTTAAGTGAGGCATTGGGGCTGAATTGAGAGGAGACAAAGGAGGTCCTTGGTGAAGGGAGAATTTTCAAGTGCCAAAGTTTAAGCTAAGAAATCCAGGTTAGGGGAGTTTTACTCGTTAGTTTTATGTTTAAAGATTGATTGTATGAAATGTATGTTGAATTGAACGTGTATGCTCTGCTTATTTCAGAAATTGTCGTGTTCTGGAATATTTCCAGAAACCGCTTGGCGGGTCGCTCATGGCCGCCAAGCGGCTCATCCCTGTGTAGTGTGTATTGGGTTTTTCAAGAAGAACCACCTGACGATAAATTCCTGACCGTCAGGCAACGCCAGGCGACGCGAGCCATGTTGGCTCGATTTGTGATTCTGTGCATTCTAGAATGATTTTGATCGGGGGAAAACCAAGTGGTAGTTGTTAAGGGATGATATAACGTGTAATTCATTGATTTTTAGTGTAATTGATGGTGGAATTTGATGGAATAGTGAAAATGAAGTCTTAAGGTTTTGATGTTGGTGGTTTAGTAGAATTGAGCATCATAGTTGTTAATTATCCTAAAACAAATTTCTGTTGGAATGAATAAGATAGAAATAGGAGAGCATCCAGATGGTGTGGGAGATTCTTTGCAGGTGTTAAAAGTCTGGGAAATTGCCAAGAAACTTATGCGCTGCCTAGCGGCACGGGGCCTGCCGCCAGGTGCCATCGTAGTAGCATTAATTTTTTGTGGCTGTAAGAGATAGAGCTGGTTTTAGGAATTTTGATGTCCAGGGAGGTAAGGAAATGGAATCGGGGAATGTTGATTGGAGAATTAGAAATGTGTCAAGCAGAGGATTGGGATGAGATAGGAAGAATTGGAACTTTAGCACATTACATATTTCTATTTAAACTAGTATCAATAAGTGAGCTTGGACGGGAAAACAAAAGAGAAGAGGTTGAGGCATTGGAAGTACTATTAGGTGCCAAATTAATCCAGAACGTAACCAGCATTTCTAGAAGTTGAATAATGAGTTAAGAGGGATAACTGAATTGTGGTAAACCCTATTGTGTTAAGAGTTGGGAATGGTATAAAACTGCATAGTGAAAAGTGTTAAACCTGAGGGTATGAGTTGGTATACTTGGAGAAAACTCAGAACTAGTGACATGTTACTGATTCAATGTACATTGAGTAAATTAACTTGAGGATATAATGAGAATTAGGAGCTATAAAGGATAGAGGGTGGCAATAATACGACTATTAAGAGAATTGGCTTTCTGGAAGTGTGCAAGGAGTAGATGGAAGGCTAGCATTTGAAAAAGTGTAGGAAAAATTAGAACAGTGGTTGTTCTGGTACAACGCCTGGCGGTGTGATGCGAAATGCCAGGCGGGAGTGACTATCCAGGGAGGAAATTAACACATGGCACCTGTTGGACATGAGGGTCCCGCCAGGCGGTGTTTGGAAGCAGTGAGTGCTCTAAGGCACTTGGCGTCTGGCGGTACACGTCACCCGCCAAGCGGTCTAGAAGTTGGCAATGCTTGGCGATACGTGTCCTTCACCAGGCAATTTTGCTGTAGCAGCCTTTGGTTGCTGGTTCTGCATGCGTGATCTACAAGGCTTTTAGGATACTTCAAAGGTGGATTGTTGGTGTTCATTTATTTGAGCTTGGAACGTATCCCTTGAGTTGAGCTCGGGATAGGGGTTAAGCATGTGGCATTCCTCGAGTTGAGCTCAGAATGGCGTCCCTCGAGTTGAACTCGGGATGGTGGATGAACACGAGGAACCCTTGAGTTGAGCTTGGGTTGGCGAATATTGCCGGTGTGAGTGTGCTGGTTGTGGCCAATACGGATGAAGATTGCTCTCCTTAGTCGTTAACTAACGAGTTTGGTAGTGTTAGGACGTTACAACTCTGTTCGTATTTGGGAACTCCACCTGGCATTGCGGTGTATGATCCGTAGCATGGTTTCTCGCACGTGCTCTATCGGTTGTGGCCGATAGGTATGGCATCAAGACACCTTGAAGTAATCACTAGAAGACGTAGAACACGAATAACATGGTTGTGGCCATGTGATATGGGATCAATTGAGGGAATTCCTCTAGTGTGATTGTATAATATATAAATATAGTTGTGTTTTATTTATGTATGTATATTTATATGTATATTCTGTTAAGCTCACCCTATCTGCTTGTGGTTGGTGATGATCGTGTACGCGGTACACGTGAGCAGATGATGTTATTGCAGGTGGTTCTGGTGAAGCTTAGCTACGGAGCGGGGATAGCTTGGGAGTTTTTATATTTTTGGATTTGAAACAAATTGTAAAGGATTATGACCTGTTTTATACTACTTTCAGTTTTGTAATTATGGATTTCGTAGTATTTATTAATCTAATAAAGTTTTAAATTACCCGCATTTTTAGGAAATGAGGTATATTAAATGAATCTGGCGTAATATTTCTTTAATTTATTACTTAAATCCATAATATCTAGACGGGATGTTACATTTGGTATCAGAGCCTTTTTTTCAAAATATTTTTGGGGTCTATGGGGAGTGAGCTTATCGTGTTACGCTAGCGTGACTAATTGATTATGTTTCGTACTAATTTCGGATGTGAAATCCTAATTTGAGTTTTGTGATGTGAATAGCTGAAATATGTGGCGCGCACAAGTTATGGCCAACAGGAGGAGAAGGAACAACACTGGAGCCAATGACAAAGCTCAAGCAATTCATCGCATGGTGGACGCGATGCAGCCCATAGCAGCGCCATCCAAGGCCATAATCGCACCTACCCGACCCGTAACTATGGAGGATTTTATGAAGCATAGGCCAGCCAAATTCTCTAGCAAGGCCACTCCTAATGAGGCAGATGCCTGGCTGTGGCAGTGCGAGAAAATTTGCAAAGTTCTGGAATGCACGGAATTGTAGAGGCTATCGTTCGTCACATTCCTTTTGGTGGCAGACGCGAAGTACTGGTGGCAGACGCGAAGTACTAGTGGCAGACGCGAGGTACTGGCGCCAGCTGAGTTGGCTGAGTTGAAGAAGTAAATAGAAGACTTGCTTGAAAAGAAGTTTATCAGACTGAGTGCATCACTGTGAGAAGCGTCGATATACTAGTAAAGAAGAAGGATGGCAGCTCTAGATTGTGTGTTGTCTATAGTTGAATAAGTTAACAACAAAGAATAGGTACCCACTACCGAGGATTGATGATCTGTTGGATCAGCTAAGGGGAGCTGTAGTGTTCTCTAAGATTGACTTGAGGTCTGGATATCATTAGATCTTGGTCAAGCCTGAGGATGTGCAGAAGAGGGCTTTCAGGTCGCGCTATGGGCACTATGAGTATATGGTGATGTCGTTTGGGGTGACAAATGCTCTTGCTATATTCATGGACTACATGAACAGAATCTTTGGGCCGTACCTGGATCAATTTGTTATTGTATTCATTGACGACATACTGATATGTTCTAAGAGTCATGAAGAACATGCGGAGCATCTGAGAGTGGTGATGGGAATTCTCAAAGAGCATCAACTATATGAGAAACTGTCAAAATGTGAGTTTTGGCTAGATGAGGTATAGTTCTTGGGCCATGTGATCTCAGTCTAAGGAATAGCAGTGGATCCGGCTAATGTTGAAACGGTGGTGAAGTGGGAGAGATCACAGATAGTTACAGAGGTGAGAAGCTTCTTGGGTCTGGTAGGTTACTACATGAGGTTTGTGGAGGGTTTCTCCAAGAGGGTGAGCCCATTGACACAACTCACTAGAAAGGATCAGCCTTTCTCTTGGACAGATGAATGTCAAGCTTGCTTCGAGGACATGAAGAGAAGGTTGACGACTGCAATAGTGTTAGCTATTTCAGACCCGACTAAGACGTTTGAGGTATACTATGATGCCTCATATCAGGGGTTGGGTTGTATTCTAATGTAGGAGAAACGACCAATCGCTTATGCATTTCATCAGTTGAAGGTGCATGAGAAGAACTACCCTACGCATGACTTGGAGCTAGCAACGACAATTTTTGGCCTCAAGACTTGGAGACATTATTTGTATGGAGCACAATTTCAAGTAGTCATCAATCACAAAAGTTTGAAATATTTATTTGATCAAAAGGAGCTGATTATGAGGCAGAGGTGCTGGATGGAATACTTTAAGGATTACGACTTTGAGCTATTGTACCATCCTGGTAAAGCTAATGTCGTTACAGATGCTTTGAGCAGAAAGAGGGTGTATGTGTCTACCATGATGATAAAACAACTAGAGCTTATTGAGAAGCTGTGAGACATGAACTTGGGGTTCCACACGGGCACTGATTACATACGCTACAGTATGCTGCGAATCACTAATGAGTTCCTAGATGAGGTTTGGGTGGAACAAGGTAAGGACCAAATTAAACATTTTAAGAAATTGTAGGATTAAATTGAACCAAAAAAATAAAATAAAATGAACCAAAGTAACAAATTAGAGGACTAAATCAATAATTTAGCAGTAATTATTATATTATATATTTTTATTATTATTAATTATTATAAACAGATTATTAATTTAAATAATAATTATATATATATTATTCACTATTATTATTATTTTATTATATATATATATATATATATATATATAATAATAATAATAATAATATATGTATATACATAAAGTGTGAGAAATAATGCATTCCACCACCATAAACTTCTGAAGAATCATGAAAAGAAAAAAATACCTCCACCACCACAAAACATCTGAAGCACTATGAAAAGAAAAAAAAGATCACATAAATGGAGATGACAACATTAACAGTATGTCACATGTCAATCAGTGATTTTTTTTTATGTTTTTTAATTTGTTTTAAATTTTTTATTTTTATTTTGTTGCAATTTTTTGCCACGTGTCAAGTCCCTCATGTGACATGTAGCACTCGGTGACAGATGGCAACACTGACACATGTCACTATCAAATGTTATTACATACGTGTTGTTCCTGTGGAGAACAAATAAGATATGTCAGACAAAAGTGTTACCTTACCTCAATCCGCAATCTCCTCAATAGGCTTCCTCCCGGTTGCTATATGTCATTTGTGGATATCTCAGTTTGGACCGGTTTGGACCCAAGAGGGGTTACCTGTGGAAGAGACTCTGATGCTCAAGTCAGTCAAAATTCTCAAAAAGTCAAATCCCGTAATTAAGGGAGTAATGAATGCATACCTTTAATTGCTGGGATCCACACATATTTATAGATTATTAATTATGTCTAGCCTTGTCATGGGCTAGGCCCCTAATTGGGTCGTAGGTGGGCCTGGGTCTTAGGAGTCCATAGTATGGTGATTGCGTGCGTGCCAGGATCCAAGTATGAGACTTGGATGTTTTACTACAGACGAGGAGTCTGTAGGGCAGGACTATGAGCGGGATAGACTCATAGGGTTGGACCACGAATGAGTTAGTTTCGTGGGAGCACAGGGAAGTCCCAAGACCTAGTACATGCATATGACTCATGAAGGACTATGAGGTCATGGTTGGGTAATTTGATATGAGATATTTAATTATGTTATTTTGGGATGGGTAACATATTTATATTCATGTATTTTTTTATATGTATATTGTGCATAGCTCACCCTTTGTGTGTGTGTGGCGATGATCGGATAACTTGTTATCCGGGAGCAAATGATGTGACAGGTGGGCCAGGAGATGCTTAGACTCGGAGCGAGGGCTAGCAGGGGATGTTTTTGTAGATACATATATTCTATGTTTTATCATTTTAGCTTTAAGGAAATCATGTAAACCTGGCAGGAGCCATTGAATTTTATTTTAGTTTTATGAAATTATGGACTCCTGGTTTTGTAGCTTATCTTATATTAAAGTTTTAAATTTCCCTTGTTTTGGGAAACAATTTATATTGAATGCGGTAGCTATTGTATTTCAAATTTTATTTAATTAAATTAGTAATATTTCTTAGGGATGTTACAAATGCAGCGCACTCTCCACGTTGCTAGCCTTTTCCTCTCTTCTAGCCATTCTTCCTTTTCCTTCTTCCAGACCTCATTCTCCTCGGCATGTTTGTCAACCTTCTCTTACAACTCTTCCAACTTTTCCTGATTCCCTTCCTTCAACTCCCTCTAGTACAAGGACCCAACCCGACGCCCCAATAGTAGCGCCTTACTACCAAATTCCACCATTGTCCTCACCTGATGGTTAGGATCCATGTTATTGATTGAATTAATCAGCGTCTCCAACACATTAATTTCAATATCTTGCCGCACAACCGTCTCTGGTAGCTCAATCAGCCCTGCTTCCGGCCCTTTTGTGCCACTAGACGACCCCACCCCTAACAGAGCGACCCAGACCTTCTTCACATCTTTACCCTTACCAGGCCTAGCTGGCAGCTCGACCTTTCTTTTGGCCCCACCATGTACGTGAACATCCACCAGTGACTCTTGCAAGTTAGTAACCTTAGTGTTCCCAGCAGCCTTAGCTCTAGTCGCTTTCTCCTTTCGCAGTGTTTGGAACAGAGTCAAGTTCTTCTTTCCCATCTGCGCCATGTGACCTGTAAACAACAACACACATCCATCAGACCACTCAAACATAATATAATACTCAAATATACAAAAAGATACCTTCAATATCAATAATCAGATGAACCGAATTATAAACCCTAACTAAACCCTTAGTGGGCATCTTATCGCTAAAAAGCATCACCGCATCCACCACCTCCCGGTCAGCCACCGACAACTCCTCCCTCACCATTCCTTTTTATCACCAAGGGTTGCCGGTCCAGAAAAAGGGAAATTTAGTACTCCCATCGTTAGTGTAAAAATGTAAGCGTCCAACTTGCTTTACCACCACTTTAAAGAACTCATCTTTAAAGTGTTTGAAAGACTGAGTAAAAGCACCCAGTCTGTTAATTCTGGGCCGGCTTATAAGCGAAAACCACGTGGTCGGACTTCTCGGCCTCGTATCAAAAAAGTAGAGGAACGGCCGCGGAGTAGGTTACAAGTACAAAGCCATACACAACAACCGAAACGCCTGCAAGTATGCCCAGCTATTTGGGTGCAGTTGAGTGGGAGCAACATTCAACAAACGCAAGACTCCCATGGTGAACTCGTCAAATGGAAATCGGATGTGCAGTTGTGAAAAGTGACACATGTACATGTAAAAGAACTCCTCGACAGCTCCATCTCGGTCGTGGCAGACACATTCTACTGCAGTTACCCTCTTTGGCACCACTATATCCCTTCGAGCACCTTTGTGAAGCGTCTCGGTCGTGGCAGACACATTCTTCCCGCCAAAAGTCATAAGTCATATGAAGCGTCACAACGCACACCAAGAGTCACCAACCTCAAAATAACGGTGCAAAATCCCTTCGATTAGACCTCTGACATCTGTCACCCCTTCACCTGCCACAAACCTATTTAGATCCCAAGCCTTAACATTGTTAATCATACTTAAAGGCTAGGGGACTAGTGTACCACACCTAGCCGGCCTAGCCAAACACACTTCTTATCCTTTTTCGTTATAGTTATACCAACAAAGACTAGGTACTGGTGTACCACACCTAGCCGGCTTAGCCTGATCATAGCCGTCTACATAGCCCCCAAAGACGCAAATAATCACCATGTATGAACGAGTAACAGTACCCGACCTAAGCCGCTAAAGGGTAACCGGCCTAAGCCGCTAACTTAGAATAACTAACCAAGAACTTGACAAATTCAGAGCGTTGTAGGCCCCTAAAGGCCCACGATAATCGGACTTAGGGGAATGGCCTAAGACCCAGGCCCACCTACAGCCCAAACAGGGGCCTAGCCCATGACATGGCTAGACATAATTAATAATCTATAAATATGTGTGGACCCCAGAAATTAAAGGTACGCATTCATTACTCCCTTAATTACGAGATTTGACTTTCTGAGAATTTTGACTAACTTGAGCGTCGGAGTCTCTTCCACAGGTAACCCCTCTCGGGTCCAAACCGGTCCAAACCGAGATATCCACAAATGACATATAACAACCGGGAGGAAGCCTACTGAGAAGATTGCAAATTGAGGTAAGGTAACACTTGTGTCTAACATATCTTATTTGTTCTCCACAGGAACACGTGTCTTTAATCAAATTTAGTCTCCACATATGTCTCTTTGATTCAATTTAGTCCCAATTTGTTTTCGAATTAGAGCAATACCCCATCTAAATTGAAACCAATTTTTCTATTTATATAAATGTTATACTAATTTTTTTATTAATTTTTTTTAACATATTACGTTGTTATATATTATTAATCCATATTTTTATAAAAATAAATTAATTAATACCATTTTAAAGTATTAATTTTATTAATTAAAGCAATTCACCCCCTCTTAGTTTTTGTCCATAAGCGAATCATTATGTTGCACGATTATAACACATGGCAAGACACTACAACTGTTAATGTCAGTGTCAAGTCTCATTGTCTTGATTTCATTTTAGTCCCTATATATGCCACTTTGATTCAATTTAGTACCAATTTTTTCCAAATTAGAGTTATAATCACTCTAAATTGAAACCAAATTTATTATTTGTATAAATATTATATTGAATTTTTATTAAAAAATACTTTTGAATATATTACATCGTTATATATTATCAATCCATGTTTGTTAATCTATGTTTTTTTATAAGATTAAAACTAATTAAGTATAAATATTTTTACAAAAAAAAATATTTAAAAATAATTAATATATTATTAATCCATGTTTTTTATAAAAATAAATTAATTAATACCTTTATATAAATAATAAATTTGGTCCTCTTTTAATCGGGACATAATTTATTATTTGTATAAATGTTATACTAATATTTATATTAAAATTTAATGATAAAAGTCATTATTAACAAAACATGGGTCAACAATATATAACAATTTAATATGTTGAAAAGTCATTTTGAATAAAAAATATCATTATAGTATTTATACAAATAATAAATTTAGTCTCAAATTAGAGAGAGCCAATATTATCTATTTTGAAAAAATATTAGGAATAAATTGAATGAAAATGACATGTATCGATTCAAAGAGACATATATAAAGGTTAAATTGAAATAAAAACAATGATACTTGTCTACTTGTCACTGACGCTACGAGTGTCACGTGTCACACAAAATACTTGATATAGGTAACAAAATTTGTTTGTAAAAGAAAAATATTAAAAAAAATAAAAAAATTACAAATTAACACATGACATGCCGTTAATCTTGTCAGTAATTTTTTTTTTAAATAATATTGAAACATTTTTTCACAAGTTAGGATGCAATTGATAGTTTTTTTGAAAAGTTGTGACGCAATTGAAATACTTTTAAAAACAGAGACGACATTGAAACGTTCCCACAAAAGTGAAGATCAAACAAATAATTAAGCCTTCTTTATATTCTTATTGTCAAGTTTCCCGATCATAGTTTGCCCGTCCCAATATGATAAATTGAAAAAAAAAGTAAATTATTTTTATTTGGTTCCGATACAAGGTACTATTACAAACTTTAAACATAAAAAATAAATAATTTTTTTTTTTAATTTAGTTTATTTCATATCATAATAACATTGCTAAATATCAATTTCTTGAGTAATATAATTAATATTGGTGTTAACGGTTATAGTCTAGAATGAGGATTCCACCGGAAATGACAAAAACCGGTGAAAAGCACATTCTTAAATTTAACGTTCACCGTATAGTATATTGTATAATACAATGAAAGAATTAATTAATTTGTTTCCATTCATATTTTCTTAATCTCAATAAATATAAAATGAATATATTTATGATACAATTTAAATTATTTAATAAAATAAAAACCATGTTACTTAATTACATGAATGTTTAAAAATTAATTAAATATTAATTACATGAATGTTTAAAAATTAATTAAATATTACTTTAAAGAAGAATGGCACATAAAAAGAAAAGTTTGACTCCTGAAACATCTAATGTAACAGACTTAATATTTTTCTTCTTTTGACAAAGGTACATCAGTTTCACAGAATTCTTATCACTTTTACCCAACATATATGACCTAATTCTAATGATATAAATATGTGTCTCAGTTGAATACCGAAGTGAAAAAAGAATAATTAGATATACTAGAAGAAATAGTAAAACAAAAGAAGGCAAAGAATGGCTTTGATGAAAGTTACTTTGGTAGCAATTGTTTTTGCTTTGATAGCTTGTAATGGTAAGGTGTTTGAGTTTTTTTGTTCATTTGATAAATCATTTTTGTGGCATGCGATGTAGATATTAAAATCCTAATTCATGAGATTTAATGTTTGAATATACACATATAGTTTTACGGTTTACATGTTAAAATTTGATACTTAACATGCTTTTATATATATATTCTAATGATGACATGTGTTTTTGTAGGATTTGTCTTAGGTAAGGAAGAATGTAAGGAGAGTAAAGATTGCAAGGGGAAAATAGATTTATGCAAAGATTCAGCAATTTGTGTTAATAAAGTTTGTCGATGCTCGGTGAGTATAGTAGGAAAGCTCCAAGTTTGTAAAACTGCTGCTGATTGTCCAAAATGTCCTCCAGGATTATGTAATCAACAATATTGTGATGTAACCACTGGTGAATGCTCATGTCTATGTTAAAGACACCGAGAAATTTATCAATAAAAATGCATTTGGAAATTACTTAAAATAAACAATACAACTTCAAAATTGTTATCCAAATTAAAACTTTTGTTTTTTAGGTTTTCTTTTTACACGTTTAAGAATATAATTGTCGGAAAACTGAATCTTGAACTTTTTTTATCAATATTGACGTGGGTTGGAATTCATCCTGGCAGACACTGAAGTTTAAACTTTTTCTTCCAAAAAGTTAAATAATGGAAATAAAATATTTATAAATGTTGGAAGTTAAACATTATTGTGATAAAGTTATGTTATGAGTATCTAATTAAACTTAAATTTAAACAAAAATATTTGTTCATACAAAATTCATATATAAAATAAGTCTTTAAGGATTTTATCTTACACTTTTCCTTTATATGCATATCCTAAATCTGGACAGGGATTTGCTTATTTATATATCTAATACATGCATAGTAGGTGACATTGGCAATAACACAAGGCTAAGTTCCTGAAATAAAACTGTCATCATATTATGATGAAATATTTAAACAAGAACAAACAATGAAAATAATTATTACAATTTCTCATTATGTCATCATATGCATGCACTGCGTACACACACACACACACACACACACACACACACACACACACACACACACACACACACACACACACACACACATATATATATATATATATGGATCACACATGACTCCACATTTAAAGGACATTTCCCAAGATATTGATGCCTTTCGAAAAATAATTATTAAGCAAGTCTTATTAGAGACTAACACCTTTAATATTTAACACTTTTCAGCTCCATGGGTTCATGTTGTTTAAGGTATCTAAATTTTGGAGTTCATATTGTGCCAAATGTGCAATAAATATTATTCTATATGACTAAGATCGTCTATGAAACAAAGGATCTCTTTACAGGTTTCAATACTTAATACAACATTTATTATTGTCCATGTAAGTCATCTCATTCATGACTTCAAATTAAATATCATCCAAAAACATGTAATTCACATCTCTATCGTCATGCAATTTAATCAAAGCAAACAAATTAGTGAACAATACGATTTAATAATTTCTCCATAGCATAAGCATAAAATATCCAATTAACCAAAAAAAGGACTAGTAAAACCACATAATGTAAGAAGTCAAATGATGTCTTTCGTTGAGAAAAAGCATTTGCGTTGAGTAAAGATGTCGAATGAAGCACCTATTAGAGCGAATCAAATGATACCTCTTTTAAAGCGTATTTGTTTTCTCTCGAACAAGGGTATATCAAATGATACTTTCACTAAAGAGAATCAGACAAAAATTTTGTTTGAGTTGGTTTGCTTTCACTTAGCAAGGTTATCAAACGAAACACTCATTATAATGGATCAAATTTTGTGAACTAAATATTCAAAAGTTCTTTTTGTTAAAGACTTTGTAAATAGGTTTGTCAAATGTTCACATTAACAAATCTTTTGGATCTCTATATCAACCTTTGAATTGAATAATGCACTATTGTCTTCATATATGGTTTTTGATTCCATTTTTCTCGAGGATAGACTACAAATTTGTCGCACATGTTGAATTGTAGACCTTGACCAAACACATTCACGACTTACCTCATGTGATGTTTATTGGCACAAATAGCCTGGATGATTTGGTGCTTGAACATTTGATGAAGGTACTTGAAGTCATTACTTTGGAACATGTTGGAACCATGCTTACATTGATGAAGATGTGGAGATTTGATGTTTCACGTGTCGATCAAGCCTTGTATGCGTGCTCTATATCTAGATTATTCATGGGGAAAACAAGCTTGAAAATTGTAATTCATGTTATAGACCATTTTGCATTAACTAGATGTATAAGGTCTCAGGTGTGTCTTTTAATCTGCTGAAATGTTTTTCAACAGGTTAAATGATGTCTTTTAATTTCTTAAATGGATTTTTAACATATTAAAAGGTTTCTTGCAATAGTCTTAATTGTACGTATTTAATCAGTTGATTTATTTTGTAATCGATTGATTCCACTTAAGTTAAGTGAAATCAACTTATTGATTTGAAAATTAATCTATTGAATTTCGTAACAGTTTGACTATAAAAGTTGTATTTTTCGAAAGAGAGTTGTGAAGACAATTTCTGATGATTGATCTTGGATCATTCTTGTAGCATTTTGCTTGGTGTTTAAAGCTTGGAGAAATTGGTTTTGGTAGGAAAGGTTGTGTTATAACTGAGAGGTTCGGTCTTTCTCAAGCTTTCAAGTTGTGCCTGAGGGTTTTCCAGGTCTACAAGAGGTGTTTTGTTGTGTTGGTTTGATTCTTGTGTGATTCAAGAGTCATTGTGTGGTGTTCTTGAATATTTTAAAAGTTTAATGTTATGAACTTTGTAAATCATTTGAAATAGTGCCCAGTCGAGCTCGGGTTGCCTTGACTAACTGGATGAAGCTCAAGTTTGAGTGAAGAAGTATAAAAATCTTGTGCATTGCTCTTTTTTCTAACCCTTCTCACTTGTATTGCACTTTAAAGTTTAAAGAATTTTGATTTGAATAATCTTTTTGACATTCTTGCGTGATCTAGCATTATCTGTAGCATTGCTCATGTTTGTCTAACTCATTTGAACCTATCTTGATTGTTCTTTCATATTGTTCCTGACTTAAAACAAAAAATTGCATTTATGCATTTTTTCCAGTTTTTCAGTCGATTATTTTTGTTATTTAATATATTTATTCTATCAATATTGTATCTGTTTAATGAAATTAATCGACTATCTCTATATTTGATCGATTGAAAGTGTCTAGTCCATGAGTGTTTGCATCCATACTTGGTGGTTGATTTGATTCAATTGAAAACTGTTTTAGGCTTTTAAAAGTCAACATATTTTTTTAACTAGCCAATTCAACCCCCACCCATTCCCTTCTTGACATTTCATCCATTTCTTTTATTTTATCGTTTTTGGGTCTCTTTCAATTTTGTTAGATGGCTTAATGTAAGTGTTTAGGATCCCAAATCATTTTATACTGTAATTGATTGCAAACACAAGAAAATAATTAGTGACCAAAGTCCCTAATTAGCGTCTTCTACCCTATATGTTACTCCTTAATTAACTTTCTAAGACACTAAAACTTTATGGAATTTGTGGAACTTTCTCTCTTTCGTGATCATACAGTTTGCAACTGTTGAAGATTGATCTTGGATCATTCTTGGAGCATTTTGCTTGGTGTTTGAAGCTTGGAGAATGAGGTTTTGGTAGGCAAGGTTGTGCTAACACTAAGATGAATTCATATTTTTGCCCTCATTTAATGTTTAATTTTGGGTATTTAATTGAATTTATTTGCTTAAAGATTGATTTAATCAAGATTTGTGATATTTAGGCTTATAGAGTTTGTGAGATAAAAAGCTTAAAAAGTGATTTTAGTTACCTAAATATTATTTGATTTTGCTAACGTTTGTTGATGTAGCTGAAGTTAAATTTTGTTCATTAAAGATGTAAAATGGAATTGTTCTGAATTACAAAAAATGGTCAAAGCAGTCAACTTTGAGCTTATTCTTGTCAAAGCTAGTCAAATGGTCCAACAAAATGGCAGAATTGGAAATTGGACAAAAATTAAGATGCTGAATAATTAATTATCTTTTATATATCTCAAATTATCAACAGAGAAAATATTCAAATATTTTAGAAACTGATAAAATCTGTTAAATATTTGAGAGATATTATATCAAAAGATAAAAGATTTCAGCAACAGAAAATATAAGATTCAAGTCCAGTCAAGGCTTATAAAGACACCAAGGTGAAGCAGAAAGGAAGCTCGACACTTCTGAGTTTAGGAACCCTTAAGGGGACTAATTTCCTTCTCTCTCTCCACATACTCTTCTTCTATTTTTTATTTTATTTTATTTTGAATTCCATGGAGCGCTAAGCTTCAAGGGTTAGTTCCATTGTAATTTCTTAATTGGATTTAGAGGTTAGATCAATAAATTTGTTTGTTCTTTTGATTCTTGTGATTTATTTTCATCTATGGTTTTTGGTTTTTAATCTAGTAAAAGTAATGATTTTTAAATTGTAACAAGTTAGCACAGTGTTAAATCTACATATCATAACAATCATATGAGTCCAAGGGTTTTTAAATTTTATTTTAGAAGTTACTTTGGTTAGATTTAGAAACTTTCATATGATTGAATCAGTTTTTGCTGATAATTTAGAAGTTACTTTGATTAAAGGTGAAAACTTTGATTAGAATTAATCAAGAAGTTACTTTGGTTAATTAGCTTTTGACTAGATATAAGAGGTAAAAGAGTGGACATGATTAGGATTAGTAATATTTAATTAAGAAGTTACTTTGGTTAAATTTACTATGATTAATCTATAAAGTTCTTGCTTTTGATTGAGAAGTTACTTTGGTTAAGAGTGAGGTTGCCAACAAATTAATTAAGAAGTTACATTGATTAATTTGAAATCTTAAATAAGAAATCAATAACAATAATATTTAGAAAACCAATGATGAATCCTGTTTTGAAAAAGCAGTGGAATCAACCCATTCTAGGGAAGAGTGGGATTTGTGTGTTTGGAGAGGGCAATAGAAAAAGAAAAATTAGGAAAAAGAGTAAATAAGAGGGATTCGGACTGCAGGAATTATTTTATAAAATGAAAAAATAAAGTTTTATATAAAGTGGCATTTCAAAATGTTACAATTTTAAATAATAGTATAGCAATGTAAGAGGTGATGGTTATAAATGCTATATTAAACATTTACATCTTGACGGTTACTAAAATGACATAATATACTGCAAAAGCGATGTTTTTAATTAAATGCCATGTTAAAAACGCCGTTATATACATTATTTTTTGTTGTGATTTCATTCACTTCATTCTCATCCATACACAAACATCTCAATTTCATATTCAATTCAAAATCAACTCACCAATATACTCAAATCATATCCCTAGTGACTTTGAGCATATGATAACTCATCAAGTTACAATTCCTTGAATCCTAAACAAGCAATCATGCATTAAGTTCAAGAGTTTTAAGATTACTAATGAATCATGTTTCATCCCTAGATATAAGCTCCATTAGGTATTGAATTTAAGTTTGATGCTCAAAAGAAACTTTCAAACACCTCAAGAACCAACAATCAAGCCATGGATGATCAAGCTACAATAAGCATTAAGCATATAAATCAAATACTAACTTTGAAATAGAAAGCATATGTATTAACATCACAAGATACAAAAATTTCAGTTTATTACGTCTAATCTCAACAAATAGGGTTAACTCTCCATATTGGAGAACCTAGGGTTTACAAGTTGAAAAGATAAGGAAGAAATTGAAACTAAAGTGAGATTCACGCCCTTCTTTAACGTTCTTTGACTCTACTCCATACTCTAATCGCGTTTCCTCTTTGCATTTCCATCTCCAATTCGTGACCCATCTTCCTCCTCAACCTAAAAAGGGGCAAAATCACCATTAATGAAGATTGAAGCCTAAGGAGGAATAAGGGAGTGTTAGAATTAATTGATTAATTCTATTATGTGACTCATTTGAAATATTATGATGGGCCCAATTGTGATTTAATAATATTTAAATTTAAAGACCTATTAGTTATTATTATGGGAAAGGATAATAAAATAAAATAAGGATAAAACAAAACCCAACTTGGTGGACGTTGGCTTATAAAAGAGATTGGAGTTTTGTCTCTGGCCATAAGGTTCTTTTCACAGTAACCCATCAAGAACGTATGATAAGAGAAAAGAAAAGCAAAGAGATAGGTTTGGAAATGGTGGTTCGAGAGCATTCAAAATTACAAATTGAAGAACGCGTATTCACAGGATCTCTTATGGATCAAGGTTAGTGCTCTATTATGTTTTATAATGTGAGAATCTTAAATTTTAAAGATCTTTAATTGTTTTACACGTGGTATCAGAGCCAATGTTATAAGATTTATAATTCTCCTATTATATAATGTTTTATCCTAATAAGATAAACACTAATGTGATTTAAAGTTACATATGATTCTGCTACCATTGGATTATATTAGTATCAAATGTTTTGGTATGAATTAAAAACATGTCGTGTTGCGTGAATGTATAATCAAGAATAGAGATGGCAAATAAACCCGTCCCCGTGGGTATTGCCCGAATCCGTCCCCGTTTTGACGGGGAATCCTCGCATTGACTGGGTATGGGTATGGGTATGGGTATAGGGAATCCCCGATTTTTTTGATTGGGTATGGGGATGGGGATGAATATATCCCCGCCATAATACCCGTCCCCGCCATATCTTCATCCTCTTTTAAATTATTAAAATATT
>Ga0209589_1001912_pt1 | contig 35265 bp, 14 predicted proteins | sample CowpeawhiteBW_FD_187525 | JGI IMG/M metagenome (GOLD analysis project Ga0209589, IMG submission 187525) | Root nodule microbial communities of legume samples collected from California USA - Cow pea white BW (SPAdes) (version 2) | ecosystem: Host-associated > Plants > Roots > Nodule | place: USA...
AATTCAAAAGCCGCAAAAAAAAAAAAAAAAACAGTGACGAGTGAATTGTTTGGTTACGAAGTTCATTTTTTTCTTATATGGGTCTTGAGATAAAGCAAAAAAAATAGAAAAAGAAAGAATTTTGTAGTATATATATGGCAGCTTGGTTCTTACTTGGGTGTTGGGAGTTTGGTTTTATTTAGCGAAGTGGCGAGATGAAGAAGATCAACGGTGTCGGAGAAGGAACGTTTGGTGCCGGGAAGTCCCAGCGTGAGCTCCGTCTCCTTCAAGTTACAACAATCAACGGCGTCGGATTCCGACGAGTGGGTACCGCTCTGTGATTGTGACCACATTGTTCGCAAAACACACTCACACGCGCGACGCAATTTCAACGTTCAAACTCGGGTTCTTTGGTCCTGCGGCTTTTCCGGTTTTCCCTGTTCGGTGCTATGCTATGACCAACTTTGTCTTAATGATTTGGAAGAGAGAGAGAGAGAGAGAGAGAGACCAAACCAAAGTGTTTGATATTTGGGACTTTGTTAGGCGTAGTAGCAGTGGTGCTTTGTTGTTTCTTCGGCAACGTGTGCGACCTTATATTATGGAGCGAGGTTGTTGGACCATCCAAACGATGACACGTGTTGCTCAAACAGCGGCTTTGATTGTTCCACGTATCAACGAGGAAAGGAAAGCGTGTGATTCTGATTTGATCGTGGTTTTGGTTTCGTTTTCTTGTTTGGCCACCTCATCATGTTGATTAACAGCAACGTCCCACGTAATTAATGACGTAAAATATGGAACACTTAATTATGAGTTTGAGAAAATAAATATTGGAAAATAAAATAAGGTGGAAACAAGTGGGCCCGGATGTTTGAGTTTTAGAAGAAACGGTCAACTCTAAGCGAAGTCCATGTGCACGTAAACAAGTCGTAGTTTAAGGTTGGTGACCCCACCAAAGCATGTGACATTGTTTCTTTGTCGGTTCTCTCAACCACTCTCATACTTTCTTTCTTTAATCTCCCACCTCCCTCTATTTTATATATATATATTATTCCCTCTTCAAATCCTACTTAATAACCCCTTTTACTAGGTTTAAAAATCATATTATAAAAGGAAATTTTATTCCTTTTTATTACTTTTTCCTATTAAAACAAATTTCATTTCAAAGTATTCAATTTTTTGTGCGTGTATTTATATTTTAATTAAACTCATTTTTTTATTTATTTTGTTTTCGACTTTAGCTTTTCCGGAATCTTACTATTCGAACAAATAAAGTGAAACATATTCTTCTAGATGTTACATCAATAAACATATATTTCATCAATTATAACTTTTTTCACTGGTCGCAGTAATTTATTTTCTCTTCTTATCGTTTAAGTATTTTATTTTAAAGTCTTCTTTTTTGTAAATAGATTCAGCGTTTTTTTTTCTAAATTATTAAACTAAATTTATAACACAACAAATGGTAAATATAAATTCTTTCGCCAAATAATAATACTTGTGTTATACATCATATTAGTATCTTTTATCACAAATATCAACAATTTTACATTGTTAAACCGTTATACGAAGAATGTCGTGTTTTTTTTTTTCTTCTTCTAATTGTCGACTTATGTTATTTGTTTAAATTAATTATGTACATATTTATATTTTAATTTCTTATCATACTTTATAAAATTTATTTCAATTCCTAAAACACATAAGTTAAATTGAACTGTTTTGAGAAAAAAATTAAGATAAGTTCAAGTCTAAATGCCTATATCAAATCTAAAAAAAACTAGTTAAAGTTATTTAATTGACTTATTAAATTATAAATAATTGATAACTTTAACTAGCTAGTAGATAAATATTTTCTTTTATAAGCTCTTTATAATCTTAACACGTGTGAGGCTCTTTCTAATCTTTAGTTTCAATTAATGTTGTTCAGCTATCATAATTATACTTTATATGATTAAACACCATAAGGACCAAATCTAAATCTAAGCAACATATATATAGACACATAAGACCCTTCTGGTTAAACAACATGGGGACCACGGTTTAAGCTATTCATAAAAAGGTAATATATATATATATATATATAATTATTAAATTTAATCAACAAGACGAGTAGGAATTGTGGTTAAGCACAGGAGATTATAGGTAGAAAGCAAAAAATATTTTTTGAATTTATACTTTTAATTTTGGTGTTTTAAATTAATAAATTAGTTCTTTATACTTTTATATTGAACATTTGTACTCATAAAGTTGAGAAAAAGATTAAATTTACATATTTCCAAATTTTGAGTATTAATTATTAAATTTTAAAATACTAAAACAAAGTTTGATTAAGTATAAGAAGAAAAGCCTAATTTTCCTAAAATAAAGATACATAGAAACGTAAGATTTGATTAATCACCACAAGGAACAAGTCTAAATCAAAGAATATATAAATGTGTAGGATCTATAGTTAGAAAGCCATTGAGATCAATGTTTGTATAGTAGTATCGAAAATGAAATTCGTCATTAAGTTGGATAATCAATGCAAAATTGAGAAATTATCATTTATCTTACTTCTATAAATTAATTAAAAACTTCTTAGATAATAATCAATTTTAACGTACAAAAATATATTTAGAAATCAACTTAAATTCTAATTTTTTAATTACAAAAGACAATTCTTTCTATAACCAAAAATTTGATAATTAATATTTATGATTAATTTAAAAACGAATTCATATTAAAAATTATATTAGTTATCAGTTTTTAATGAATCATAATTTATGTTAGTTATCAATAATTTTTAAATTATAAATTAATATCTAAATTTATTTTTATAATAATTGATTTTTTTTATTATTAAAATTAATTATTATTCAATGATTTTAATTATAAATTTAAGATAAATGAATATATAACCAATTTATATTCAATTTGTTTCATTTGCTAATAACAAAAATTTAATATATTCAAGGGTATAATTCAGAAAAGGCTTAATGTTTTATCTAGATTCTAAAACTACCATTGAAATTCAGAGTGTAGAATATTTGTTTCTTATTCTAATGTTTTCCGCGAAACTCAATCTATACTAAAGAAGCACAATAGTCTCTCACTATATATAAATATTTAAAAGACAAACTGTTACATGAACAAAATAAAAGTGTTACAACTCTTTTCAAAAAGATATTTCATTTAATTTTGATTTTAAAAATTTAAGAAAATATTAACTTTTTTAATCATTTATAATCCTGCCAGTTACCTCATCTTTGATTACACATTTTGTTATTATAAAGTTGTCGTTTTCTCAATAAAAGATGGTTTCATTTTATCAGTAATTCTTTTTTTAACTTTAAGATAACTTAATTTGTTTTATTCTTAAATACCTTTATTTCCACTATTATTATATACTAAAAATTACTTGAGCCTTAAATGGAGAAAAGCTAAAATAGAATATAATTAATAACTTATTTAAATTTTGCATTGAAAATAGAAGAATTAAATATTTTTCTCTATTTTTTAGGAATTATTATTTTAAATTGGAAAAATAGTTTACATGGATTTATTTATTGTGATGTGAACGAAAGAAGTTAAAATAAACAAATTAGGCAGAAGGTAATTTATAAATGACATGCTAATTTATATTTTTTTTAAAAATTAAATAACAGTCAAATAAATAAAATATTTCTAAAATTCAAAACAATAAAAATAAATAGTTGAAGCTTGGATATGTGAAAGTTTTTCGAGACAAAAACTATGAAAATTGGTCACGGTTTCCTTACGAGTTTAACTTATAAATAAGATTTAGGTTATTTCTCATACATCATCTTAAAGAGTGATAAAGAAATATTTAAAAGAAACTAAAGAATATTTTAATAAAGTGTAAATAACTTTTCTTATTAAATTTTTTTATTTATATATTATACAAAATCTAGTGTGTAACAAAATATATATTTATATCAGCTGTGACTGAATAAGTAGAGGCTGACAGTCACAAGAAGATATTCTAATAAAAAAAATATTGTTTGTAACACATTTATTTGTTCATATTTATTATACAAAAACTTTAACTTCAATATTTTGTGTAATGTTTCGGTATATAGTATAACATTTTATTGCTACAATATAACAATTGATGTTAATGAATTATCATAGTTAGTGTTAACATCATATTTGTATTGTTAATATTATTACTTTTATATGCTCCATATTTATCCTATATATTGACCACCAAGTTAGGTTTTAAGTTGTCAAAAAAATTTAATAAATCTCATGTTGGTAAAGATATAGTATAACATTATTAAAGAGGCAGATTTTTATTCATATTGGTCAAAATACTATACAAGATTCATTTGATGTATCCCATCATTAAATGTGAATATGGAAAAGAAACAAAAAGAAAAAATCAGTGATTTAGGAAGAGAGAGTGTGGGAGCATAGCTAGTTGCAGTAAACAATTCATTTGTACAAAACGAAGCACCTTTGAAATTAAATATTCATTTGACACGTGGAGATATAACTCATTTAGTTTGTAAAATGACAATTGTAATAACTTATAAACCCTATTTATAGTCAAAGGTGGAGATCAATTTAAATATATTTTTTTGTTTAATTTCTTTGATATATTTTTTAAAGGTAAAACTATGATCGAAGTTTTAAATTTTAAAACAGACAATAATTTAAATATAATAATTAGTTTTAACTCAATTCCACAAAATCGGTTTGGAAGATAAGGTTTGTATCTCACTTTATATAATATGAAATTGTCTTATCTTTTGATGTGAAACTTCCGATAAAACGAATTATGAATTAATCTTATCTCTTGTTGACGTGAAATTTTCAACTATAATAGATAATTTAACTATAATTTGATTGGTGAAGGTGTAAAAGTGAAGAAAGTGGTAGGAGTATACCCCATTGGAGGGTGTTATTTTATCCTTTAGCAATGAAATGAGAGAGAAAAGAAAAGAGAGAGGTAGAATCCTATCATGATATTCGTTCCGGGTGAGGCAGAAGTGAGAGTGTGATCCCGTGTTCTTTCCTAAAGGGGTAGCAATTGATGCCTTTGTGGACCCTTTTTCTTCTTCTTCTCATACTGTAACACTAATAGTACAACTATTTCTGTTTCCCTCCTTCACATGCCTTGGCTCCATAGCCTTTATGGTTACCCCATTTAACCATAGACATCCTATGGCCATACCCTAACATCAACACACTCTTGTCTTTCCAATTACCTATAAAAGACACCACCCCCATTACTTCTTCTCTTCCCTCCCTCAACCCTAACCCTAACCCTACCTACCTATTCCCCTATCATTTCTATCTTCTCCCTTACTTCTTCCACCACCCCCACAATTTCGAATCTTTCTTTTCTCCTCATACAATCCCATTCTATTCTATTCTTTTTCTAGGGAGCCTTCAACACTCACCTCACATTCCACATAACATACTTCTTAAATATTTATATTACAAATCTCGCACCGATTAGAAATAAGAATGTATGACACGGATATGGAAATAGGTACAGATACGATACAGATACAGATACGAAAATACGATTAAATTGGAAAAATATAGGACACTGGACACAGTGTGTATATACATGTTAAGTTTGAAACTGTTAATTAACTTATTGTCAACTAACACAAAAATGAATCTAATCTATCTATCTAATATCCAATATGCAAAAAATAGTGATAATATAAGATTTGTTCATTATTTTAATTGTCAAAATCATATGGAAAAAAAATATCTTTCAAATTGAATATAGTGTGTCCTATAAATATTGTACGAGTGTTGGTATCCGATACGTATCGGATACGGGACACGCTATTTATAAGGTGTGTCAGAGCATCATATACAATAAATGTGTTGAGAATTTCACATCGACTAAAGACAATACAATTTTATAGTATATAAATAAATATAACTATAAAATAATATTTATTTTATGATTTAATTATTCAAATAATATCCATTTTGTTTAGATACATTCGAACGAAATTGATTACCAGATTAAACCTAATTTTATATGTTAGAGACGGAGAAGATGCATTGATAGAATGCGATCGAGATGAAGGGTGATGGATGCATGCATTGTTGAAACTCGGGGTCCCAAAAATTCTTACATGCATGTGTTTAATTAAGTGGACCCTTGCGATGCAATGAATTGAATATAAATAAGAAAGAAATAGTTCCTTTAATTGCATAATATTGGTAAACTAAATTAGTTGCAGGCAGACAATTAAGATCCCAAAGGAACATTGATAGCGATGCATGCGGCTCCATGTCCTTTTTCCCTCTCTCTCTCTCTCACGTACCTTCACCAAATCTATTCTAATTTTTATTATTTTAACACAAATCTTAATCACCCATAATAAACACATTTACCACCACTAAATTTCTCTAAAAAGGTACTTATAATTAATCTAAAAACTAATTATTAATAAAATTAGCCTCTCTTAATATCATGCACGCAATGTTTTACACCTTTGTTTACGTGGTTGACCGTGGTATTATAGAAATTTGTAGGAATCTATTTATTTGGTGTGTAACATAATTTACGTATAATTTTGTCTTTTTAGTATGTGGTCGGAAACACGATTATAAATTTGTGTTTATGCAAAAACGTTTGTGGGAAGTGATTAACTTCTTTGAACGAATATCGATGCTTCGAAAAGACTAGTCCTTCACTCTTAATCTAGAGGTGTCCCAAGTTCGCCTAAAATAGCAAATTATGTTCATAGGTTATTTTCAAATGATATTAATTTATTATTAATGATGATGAATGTGGTATGAATTTGACTTGAATAGACAACGATGTAAAATTTCACATCATAAATCATCGATAATTGAATTAACTTTTAATGTAATTATAGTGTAGTTAAATTTTAAATCTCTCGTAACTTTTTATATTTTAATTAAATTTTTATATCTATTGGATATACTTCAATTTTTTTTTTAACTTTTCAATTGAGTCATTTTCCTGAATATTTGTTATTTGAGTGATGTAATTATTATCTTATTTTTTACTTTTCTTATTTTCAAATATTAAGAAATATAATATCTTTTTATGGATGTAAAAAATGTTTAATATTATTTTATATTAATTAATAATAAAAACTCATATTTTTAATGAATTATGATAGTTGACAAATTTTAATAAAGTTTCACAAAGTTTAATTTCTAAATTACACCAAACTTTTTTTTTCTTTTCCTAGATCACATAAAACCTTACTTTTATTTATTAAAATGTCGTTATTTATAGTAAAAAATTTGTCAACTTTGTTAAAAATTAATTTTCCTTTCTTAATACGTGGAAATAATGAAGTAAGAGGACAAGATAAAGTAATAATCACTTTATCCACCAACAAAAAATTAAACAACATGCAAACAATTGAAAAATAAATTTTTTGAATGAGACTGAATTAAAATTACACACATTTATGAGTGAAAGGTTTTTTGGTCTCCCATCAATGAGCAACTTGAAACTTGATTAAGCTTAAATTTTCACACAGAGAATAAATTCAATATATATATATATATATATATATATATAATTATTTCAAATAATAATACATTGAACATATAATTAATTTAAATAGGTAAATAAATTTTAAAACTAGTTATATATTAATGCAAATAACAAGTAAATATTTTATAATATACTGAATTATGTCTTCAAATCATGAAATTTGGATTACTAGTTTCATCTCAATTTTTTTAATCTCTCAAAATTTGAAAAAGAAAACGGTTTCAGTATCTATGTACTAAACCTATAATTTAAATATAAACCTTAAAATATTCATTTTAGACGTTGGACATTAAAATCACATTCTTTTTAATTTCGAGGGTCTTTTAAAAAAGAAGAAGAAAATTTGACAGACCTAAACTAGAATTATCCCAGATTATAAAATGACTAGAATATAATTAATAATTTATAATAATAATCAATTACATTATCCTAAACACTAAATTAGTTAAAGAGAATAAATTTAAATTGAATGACAATTCATACTAATATTCTCCATTAACTCAATTTAAAATAAAAAAATTTATTTTTACTGATTAAAAAATTAAAATAACTTTTTAAAATGAAAGTAATTATTAATTTTTTTATAAATACGATAAATTTATAATATAAAGAAAAATAATATTTCAGTACCTTGATACTGAAACAAAACAAATAATACTGATTCAAATATTATTCACTGACGTAATTCATAAAGAAATTATTTTCAAATCATCAGTTAAATCAAAGTGTGGCTTTTACAAGATGATAAACAATACCACGAGTTTTTAGTCCTCCAAATACTAAATTTGAGAGAAAAAAAAAAAAAACTAATTCGATTTTAAGGTTTATATGCTGAAAAAAAATGTAAAAGAGGAGAGATGAAAAAGTATTTGGAATAATTAGTGTAAAAATAAATTTGAACGAAAATTATATTTATAAAGTTTAACAAAAATATTAATAATAATAATAAGTTGTGAAAAGAATTGTAAAAAAAAAAGAAGAAAAACAGATAAAGATAAGATCCAACAACCAGTATGAATTGACTTGTGAAATGCTGTAGTTAGTTTGTAACTGTATTTTACTGTACAAGCCAATGAGTATTAATTTTTGTGCTCCACTAGACAATTCATTAATAATATATAGTTAACCATTTATTTAAACAATTATTGTTAAATTTATTAATATTTGTTCATCTCTGATATTATTTTTAAGAAGTCTCAGAAAAAGTACCATAGTGGTCAAATATTAATTAACATTGGTATTTCTTAAAAGAAGCAGTGTTAAATAAAATATACATCTAGTTAAATTTATTCATAGTGATTTTTTTCCCACCGAGTGAAAAATAGAATAAAATAATTAAGATTGAGATATTGATTAATTTAAAAGTGTATTTTGGATGTTCAGATTCAAGTAAGATTCTGCACCTATGCTGGGATTAAGGTAGTGTTCGATTTTTGCGCTCGTGTCATGTTGTGTTCACGTGAATTAATTATAAGAGTATATTTAACCTAATTAATCGGCTAATCTAGTTTACTATATAATATAGATATGAAATTTTAAAATAATTGAAAAGGATAAGCACGAGAAATTAAAAGGAAATTGGAGGCAAAAATGGATGGACAATAAGTTTGGTGTAATTTGCAGCATATTAACAAATATGACAAGACATATACTAAAACGATGAGTTTGGAATTCCCTATTTCATTAAACAGCATTCTTAGAGTGGTTCATGCACCATACTATAAAATGTTGCTTCCTCAAATACAATAAAACGACAACATACGAAACTTGATTTTTTGTGTTGAAAACGTGTACGACATGAATTAGAAGCCTATCTTCTTCGCTTCTTTATCTACTATACTTTTCATTTTCTCACGCCTTCTATGAATCCCTTTAAAGACCCTTTTGGCTGCAGATCGAACCCCTTTGCATCTGATCTCTTCATAATCCTCAATCTCTTGCATGACTCCCTAAACATCCTGCAACACTTTTTACATCAATACTTACACACATTTTAAAAAATAAATTTAATTTTTTTTTTTTACTTTTTTCTTGAACATTTTATGATCATGAAAAAATATATCCATCACTGAATCCGATTTATCTAATGAGTTATCGTGGTTACCTTCTATTAAATATTAAAAACACATTATTTTAATATTTTTAAATTAATAATCATCGATATATTTTGAAGTCACAACGGAACAAAATTCAAACTAATTTACCATTAAAGGTTTTGCTTTTTCTTTGGTGAGGGCTCAATTGATTAGTGTGTATCCCCCACCCTTCCCATGTTGATGTGCCGAACATTATCATAACGAGGGATTCACGCATGTCGGCAATATATGATCCAAGATCATTTTTTTTAATTGTTTCGGATAATGATACTTAGCATACAAATTAAGTAGAACTAATTAATTAGGTCAATCGACAACATAATCGGCACATGTCTAATCAAGTGCTGTGTTGGGGGACTACAAAATTATTCTCCCAAACTTGTTCTGCGTTCAAATCACAGACCAATTCGACTACCATTTAAATTTGGTGGGACTACTTGTTTATTTGACCCATGATTAGATTAGAAAGTAATGCATTGTTAATTACATAATTGCAATTAATTAACAGTAATCGTTAATTATACTGATAGAGATAATAAAGTAGCGAGATTAACGAAGGTTTTCAGAAACGGATTCAAAGTTTGGTGTGTGGGTTATGCTGCGCTAACACGGTGATTGAAGATAACTAGTGGAAGACACGCACAAGTACTTGTGGTGTATTTGACTCGTACGTGTTTCACACGCTTATCACTTTTGTCTCTTGAAACATGAATTCATGCTCCCACCCAAACCAAAACAAACGCAGAACAGATTCATATTTAGAAGGAAATTTGAAACCTTTACATGAATCTAACAGTTTTACGAAGTTCATTTAATGTTATTGACATGTTTTAAAAGGACATAATAAAAAATTATAGAAAAAAAGGGGCAAAAAAGACTTACTCCCAAGGAACATCTCCAACCAGCATCCAGTCACCATCTTTGTCCTCGTATATGGGAACGTGTTCAGCATTCTCCGCATCCTTCAACGCTTCGCCTGTCAACAAAATTTTTAATCAAAATCTTCCTTATAATATTATTCTTCATTCCCAATTTTTCTTTTTTTACTTTTCACCGACATAAAATACCTCTCTGAAACTGAAATCAAAACACTTTGCAATGAAACAATATAAGGGTTTTCCTTTTTTTTAAAAAAATTTGTTCTTTTAAGGAGTTGCTAATGTATACTTATTCAATTATGATAAACTCTGTGTTCTTAAAGTTCAAAATCCTTCTTCTTCTTCTCTTCTGACTCTCTCTGTGGATCATTAACCGTATCTTGCCTTAACTTCTCATATATATAGCTAGCCAGAAACTATACATATACTTAATTAAAGTCTATTTCGTGTTTATAGATAGACACATAACGGAATCTTAAACTGCATGTTTCTTTCTTAAACCTTAACCAGGTACTGTAGACAACCTACGAAGCAATATCAGGAGAAAGAAAAACGTGACTCACCGATTCCATAGGAACCGAAGAACTTGTCCAAGGCGAAGGCCAAGTCGGAGTATCCCTTGTGCATAGCCAAATCAATTTTACGCAAGAAAGGAGCACCGTCCATGCTGACTTTGACGTAGATTTTAGGTTCATTGACGGTGTTCTTCTTCCGGTAGGAGCAGACCGGAGGCCACCCAACGACTTGATGATTCTTGGTTTCTTTTTTGGCATCTTCTTCGGAGGAGCTGTTTCGACCGTCGATGTCGGAGAAGAGCCTCTTGTTGTTCTTCTTGGTGTTGTCCTTGTCGTGGTTGTTGTCCCCAGCGGCGGCGCCGGGAAGGCCCAACCGGAGCTCGGTGATTTCAAGGCCGAGATCTTGTTTGTCCATTTTTTGATGAGAAAAGAAAAAGTATGATGAAGAGAAGAGGTTGTTAAGTGTGTGTTTATATATAAAAAGGTGAATGGAATGTAGTGGGAGCAATGAGAGGGTGAAGTAGGAGGTGGTCGGTGAGATGAGAAACAAATGTGGGGACGAAATGTTTCCCCGCAAAAACCATTACAGAGAAGCAGCATAAACTGGACAAGGCATGGAGACATATCTTACCACTCTTCTCATTTCCTCGCATTTCATCCTGTCCGTCTGATCTGCTTACTGGGAACACCCCATGTGATCTCATTTCTTCCCAAAACCCCAAGAAAATAATTTATACCCCACCTTTTTTTTTTTCAATCATAACTATCTTTTAAACATTTTCATATACTTTTCAAATCTCAAAGACTTCAAACAACTTATATTACAGGCTAACTGAATTTTGAAATTATTTTATTTTAAAATTTTAGATTAAATTAGTTTTTTATCTTTCGAAAAAAATATGTAAATTTAGTAATTTTAATTAAATTTTTTTAGGTTTATTTGATATTTCGTACATATTTTAAGATTGTATTTGAATTGTTTATACTGTTTGACATATTTTTGCTTTAACGTTAAGTCAAATACTATTATGAAACACGCTTGAAATGTCAAATAAATTTAACAAAATTTGATTAAAATGACCAAATTCACGTATTTTGAAAGATGAATGACTAAATTGGTTCAAAATTTCAAAATGAACTAATTTCAAATTTCACCGAAAGTTAAGGGACCAAAAACATATTATTAATCCCGTATTTTAACATATTTTTTTAATTAAAATCAAGAGATTTATTTAATAATTGAATAGCCACAGAATGTTTACATTCTTTTATCTTTAAATTGTAATTCAATACTATATTTTAAAATTATAAATTACATTAACAGAGTTAAAATAAATTTAAATTAATATAAATTTAATAAATAAAAGCTGCATAACAGAAATTTAATCAAATGACGAGTTTTGAGATGAAATTGTCCCATTACAATTATTAAATATTAGAATAGTTGGAATGAGTTGTAATGATAAAATTCAATTAAGATAGCGCATCAAAACGAGAAATCTTTTTAGAAAAATTATATATAAATTGTAAATGTAGACAGCTAGAAATGTTAGAGTGGTCATAATTAAAAAAAAAAAAACGCGCACCATTTTTTAAAGTAAACTTTTAATGTTGATATCTTTTTCATAGTAACTAAACATTTTCAGTTGATAAAATTCGTGTTTTATGCGCACTTATTATACAAAAGCAACCCTAATATTATGTTTAACATGTACAAAATAAAATGACTATTTATTGAACATATTGGAATTAAAGATACATATGAACTTTTTAAAACAATTTAGGATACTTTAGTAAGATGTATATCATGAAAAAGACAAGTAAAGTTGCGAAAAGTTGTATGTATGAAGAGACCAATGCAGTACGTGTTCATTTATCAAATTGATAAAGATAAAATAATAAAGCATGAATAACGATTAAGTGAAAATCTTATAATCCAACATTATTATTAATTTAAATTGCAATTGTTACAAAATCATCATAATTTTTTTCACAAAAATAAATATTTATATATTTTGACAATAAAAAGTAAAAACTCAATTTTTTTTTTACTTTATAAGAGTTGACAAAACCTCATTATACTTAAATAAAATACTTTTATAAGATTGTATGTTATTCAATGAAAAACAAAAGTGGGCATAAATAATAATTTAATTTTATTAAAATTAAGAGAGAATTTTCTTTCTTATTTAATGAGATGGTTGAGGAGATGTAGAATTAGATTATTGTGTGTATAGGGAGGAAAATCAGATGATGATGACCAATGCAAAGGCATAGTAATGCGTGTGATTTGTGAGAAACATGATCGTGATGATGTAGGGAGCATAATAATGAAAGAGTCTAAGTATTTGTAGGACCCTACCCTACCAAATTCTCTCTGGATTGAGAAGGATCACAGCTAATTCTGAGTCAAACTTAACTATTCCTAGGTCCAGGGAACACTTCGGACGTACTCAAATTACTTATTAAAAGGGCCTAAGTCCCCTATAAATCACAATTATGTCAACCATTTTAAGGTTAAACATTCTCACCTTTCGGAGACACCATATACAAATCCAACACTCCCTTCTAATTTTTCTCAAAAACTTTACCCAAACATCATATATAATAGTAGAAAAATTATACTATGACTCTCATCTTTTACTCTCTGATATGATTTAGTGTGTGTTAGAAGTGAAATTTAAGCCTAACTCAACTCTACAAAACCGACTAATAAGGTGATGACCGCTCTCACTTATATATTGTAAATTAATTTTATCTCTAGTCGATGTGGAACTTCCAATAGTGTATCATTGATTCTTCTAAAAAAAAGATAATAGTACATTAATCAATGACCTACGCTAAGTCACGCCAGAAAGTAAAAAATGGAAGTCAAACAATGTAAACCATATTATAATGGTCCATAATAGTAAATAAACACATGGTGGGTTATACGTAGATTATTTTTTTTGAAAATTTTCAGTCAATTAATGTAAGGACGATTGATGTTGAAGGGAACCACGTTCTTCAAGACTAAATAAAGAGCATGCAGTTTATAATAAGCTAGGGTAATGAATCTTAACTAACTGCAATTAAATACTATAACTCATGCTTATCTGAATTATTAATTATATATATACGTCAGAATCAAAGAATTTTAAACAAGCCAATTTGATGGAAGATGCATTGTCTCGAGTATGGAGTGTTATGAGTGATCAAAGGGACGTCTCGTGGTTAATTAATTAGGGTTTAGGAAAATCGAAAACTTTTCAAAGGTATTTTTCGACTTTAGTGCATGCATGTTTCCCTGTTTAAATCTTTAATTATTTCGTTTCAGGGTGGTAATCCCAAGGCTGCATCTATTTTACAACAAAATATTTATGCTAAATACTGAGTTCAGTGTTATTTCTCTGATGAGTTTAATATATCATGCATTAGCGCGTGCTTTAGGAACAATTGATTATAGAATCTAATCTAATGTTAATGGAGATTATAGGTTTTCCACTTTCGGCAAGTTCTGATGGCATTTTGAGTATGCATGTCTTTCATTTTAGGAATTTCAGGACCACATGTTACTGAGTGAAAAAGTAATAAAGTCAGGTTCTTTACTGTTAACAATATATTCTAAAAATTACTTTTAACTTTTTAAGTTTTAGGGTTAAATATGTTTTTAAATTTTTAAATAAAAATTGGAATTAGTTTCTCTTCAAAATTTTAGCCTAATTTAGTTCATAAATTTTAGAAATGTATAAATTTTAGCCATGTGTCAGAAAGAGATTGAGGGCACATTCCGGCTAAGAAAATCAGTGAAATCCGTTTTTGCATAGCTTGCATTCTCTTTATTCGCCAATGAACATCTACCTTTCGTGTAATGTGCATTTTTTTGCTTTATTTAATGGATCCTCGAACTTGAGTGAAAGCCAATGCGTTTTCCGAACCGAAAGGGGGTCTTGAAAAAAAAAGGCCTACCCCTTGGATTGGAGATGTTGAAGTTGCACATAAAGTGGTCTCTACATTTCAAATGTGTTTTATGATAATATTTGAGTTAACGTTGAAGCGAAAATGTGTCAAAGAGTGTAAACAATTCAAATACGAACATGAAATACGCTTGAAACGTTAGATAAACTTAAAAAAATTGTTATAAGGACTAAATCTACGAATTTCTAAAAATGAATAACTAAATTGGTCAAAAGTTTCGAAGAGAGACTAATTCAAAATTTCACTAAAACTTAAGAGATCAAACACATATTAACCCTAAATTATACTACTACCTTTGTTTTTAATCCATCACAAATAAGTTATAACAGTTAGAATTAAGTTACTTGAACTTCGAAAAATTAAAATATATGATATGGATAATTATTTAGGCTTTAAAGTCTCTTATAAATTGTTGAATAAATTATATATGATCATTTTGTGAAGATATCTCGAAACAAATATCTTGGACTTTATCAAATAGGACCTACCATAATTTTAAAAGCTACTAATTATATATTTGATGATGAAAATAATGTATTCCACTCTTCTGATTCTATATGTTTTGTTGCGTACTTAATATTATACAAAAGATCTGAACAAACCTAATTATTTTTCACGTATGTTTTATTTCTTGTATACACGAATCTCTAAAGTATATTAGATAAAAAACAAAACCTATAATTATTAAATTAATTTTAAAATTTTATGATAAAAGTGATTTCAATATCTTATAACTCGTATCTTATTGAAAATAAATCTTTTCAATTATCTTAATAAAATAAAATTCCAACAAAAAAATATGAAGATCTATGTTGAAGAATCTGTGAGTTTTGTTGTGGTAATTGAAGAATGTGCAGCTGTGTCTCCAAGAATGGTAGCTATAAGAGAAGTTTTATATATAAAGATGAAGCAACTACTTACAACTAACTTATAAAATATATTATTTTGAAACGTTAATTGTTATTATTTAAATGAAGTGTCCCTTCACAACCGAGCATATGTTTCCCACTGCATGGACAAAGCCACACGTGATGCACTTCTTCCTTTATCTCATTCTCTTGTAATTTCATCTACCTCAAATTAATTACCATAATATAAACCTTAATTAAACCAATGCGTATTTCATTTTTGGACTAACGTTAAATTTTAATGAAAGTGTTGTCCTCTGTTATCTAAAGATGTTCCAAACAGCAAAGTTACTGGGGCTTCGGATCTCTCAAAAGATACTCTGCATTTTAAACTTATATTGTTTAAAAGGGAACAATCACAGTCTTTAAAGGAAAAGAAAAAAGTGTTTCTTTCGGTAATTTAACATACAAAGAAACATTATTTGACAGTAATTTAAAGTTATCTTTGTGAGGAACGTTAAACTGAAAAGGAAGCAGAATTAGGTGGGAAGATGGTCCAGTGAGCCCACAAAATAGTATGGCAAGAACTATTTTCAAAATTCTAAATTTTGAAAGGAAATTGAAATTTTATTATTTATTTTTAAAGTAATATCAAATTTAGTAGTTAGTTTTAATATACAAATTCATACAAATATAATATATTTTCTGTATCAAAATTTTTTTGACAAAAGATTCAATTAAACATGTCCTATTAAGATGAATAATAACCCAAAAAATAATTGTAATTCTGAATATTTTTACTTGAAGAAGAATATATCAATATAAAAAGGATTTACTGAGGTCAAATATGAGTTTAAATCTTATATATTAATTAAATATAAAATATTAAAAATTATATAAAAATAAAAACTCGTAAACTTTATTATGTAATTTTAGATTGAACATGATACTAATTTCCGATAGACTTTACCTAGATTTCATTAGTATTATAGTATTTTCTCTGTAAAAAAATTCTTTTAAATTCATCTCTATTCAAAACTTTCATTTTATCTTCAAAATTTACAAAATAATTTCATGTTAGGTTTATAGGGAGGAAGTTTTACTGGAGAGATATAACATCAATAAGACCTAAGCCCAATCATATAAGACACTGATACCACTTTCAACTCAAAACTTTAAGCAATGGATTTATAGGTCTTTATTCTTATATAGTACTCTATTTCCTCATTTTTGTGTCAATGTTGGACTTAGATTCACACTTGAATTCCTAAACTCCATGAATCAACATTTAAATATTTTAGACAATTGAGTTACGATTCTGTTTTTTCATCTATTTCCCATTTTTTAACATTCATTGAAACGGAAAATTTTGAAAAAATTGGAGAAAGACATTATCTATATAATATATGCGATGTGACTTGAAAATTATGAATCATGTGTTGTATCTAGAAGCGTAGAAGTAATAATATGAGAGGGAAAAACTGAAGAAAATATGAAAAACCTGGGGAATTAATGCACACCATAGTTGACCATTATTTAATTGCTTTCTTTTCTCAATTTCTCCTCTTGCTTTATTCATTTGACGACAAATAAACATGTTTATTCTTGCTTTAACCAACACACTTTAAAGACATTTTCTTTGGTGTCCTTGCTTTATTTTTACATATTTCCTAGGGTTTTTTTTTTCATTCCTGTTCCTATAACTGCTGTTGTTCTTTTAATAAAAAGCAAAGTTTTATTTCCCTGATTCCCACTACAAAAGTCAATATATTGAAAGTCCACACTAACTATTCGGATTAAATTATAATTTTAAAGAAATATAATATACCAAAAGTTCAAAACACTTAAAACAATTTTTGTCCTTCAAAGTACATGTTTGAATGAAAGAAATTTTTGTGTATACTAAATATGTTTTTTTTTTCTTTAACTTTCAGTAAATTTTGGAATTAATCTATTTCAAAATTTTAAATCAATTTAGTCCTTCATTTTTTGAAATATATGAATTTAGTCATTTTAAATCAAATTTAGTTAGGTTTATTTGATGTTTCGTATGTATTTTAGGTTTGTATTTGAATTATTTATACATTTTGACATATTTTTGCTTTAGTATTAAATGCTTGAAATGTCAAATAAACTTAACAAAATTTAATTAAAAAAACTAAATTCACATATTTCGAGAAATGAAAGACTAAATTAATATAAAATTTTAAAATAAATTAATTTTAAAATTCACCGAAAATTAAGGAATAAAATCATATTTAACGCTAAAATATCACACATTCAGACCTACCTAGTCCATTTCCGGTTGGCCTTAATTATTCTACATCATCACCAAAACCTGACACCATAACAAGTTAATTAACATCATTAATATTAAAGGAGACCATTATAATGACTCTGCAAAATATTAAAAAAAAAATACTAAGTATTCATTATTTTTTTCCTTACTGTTTATAACTAGAATAAGTATAGCAAAATACAAAAAATAAAATAAAGAATGTAAATGTACGTTAACATTTTTCTTTTTGGAAATTGAATGAAGTACTTGTTTAAACTGATTGTGCTTCTGAACAGTGGAATTCAATGATTAATACTTAATTGATGATTTCAATGTCTTACCCTTGTTTTTTCCAATTAAACCAAAACTGTGGATGAATGTAGTTTTGTTTCTTTAGTAACAATGATACATTCGAAGAAGCTTCTTCATGGATTAAAAAAAAAAAACATGTTATATCTCTTAAGCTTCTATATTAGTCAAAATATTTCTGATCTGTTGCAGGAACTATTGTATTGGGTTTTAATTTATTTCATGGTAAATTCACTGTATCATATCACATTAATTGTATTTATATGTAATTTTTACTTTAATAAAGAGGTCTTATAATACTTACACTTTAATTAATATTTTTAAGATATATATTTTTTTATTAATATAACTCAGTTTTAAATCTTATACCAATATCTAACATTAGACATTTTATAAAATAAAATCTTACACTTGACATTGTACTATATAATAAATTAATATGTATCCTTTATTAAATATACATGGTATGCACATTCTTTTTTAATAATGAGTTTTTATGGTTTAAATCTGACATTGTATCCTTAATATATTTCTTCGTATACAAGCCATCCTAATGTGATATTTTAATTTAGTTTTCGTGAGTTATGCTATGCTACTTTTTAAAAAATTTATGTATATATATATATATTTTTTTTTCAGTACAAGTATCTTATAAAATATCATTTAATAATGTTATTTACATTTCAACATAAAAATACTTAATTTTAATCTCTTTATTAATAATTATTGTGATTGATTTTGTTCAACTTATATTTTTTCACACAATAGTTATTTTTTGACAGCAAAAATAAATCAATGAAAATAAGGTCAAATAAATGTGGAAAAATATCTGGATTGGTAATTTGAAAGTGCCTTCAATTTAAAATGATGGAGTTACACGCTTCAAACAAGAACCATTTGCTCCGAGAGATTATGATTGGAATCGACAAAAAGTGGGCCCGGACATGGGCTTGGGCTTTCCGCCACTTGTCACAAGATGATGCACATGACCCATATTTATCCGGGCCCACCATTGTGTACTGTAGCTATTTGTGGTACAAACTATGCAATGTGTATTCCACCCGTCCATTTCCTTCAGATTTTTCTCCATCGGCCCATCAAAACCCACGTAATAATGCTTTATAATAATGCTTTATTTTTGTTGTTTTATTGAATTAGAGTCCAAATATCATTGTCCATTTTTTTCTACCGAAGCGTTAGCCCGTTTTAAACTTACGGCCCATACAGTGAATTGTGAATTGTGTTTCTTGTGTTATGGCCACATGCGGTTTTGTTATTATGTGTATGTAGATAAATAGGTTATTTTAAATTAATGAAGTAATCATGTTATGCGAAACTTTTAACTGAATTTATGGAAAAATAATATCGTTACTATTAAATAATAATAATTTTATGCATTTTAAAATAAGAATATATTGAGAAACCTCTTTGTCATTAATATCAATAACACTTTACAGCAATAAACTCAGAGATATATGAAAGCTGATTCTTTTAATTGAAAACATCTTTTAAAGCTTACTAATTTCATATGGTTGTGCTAGAATTCAAAAATTAAAACTAATTTTCAATTGCACTTAATTAAGACTGTATCAATACTAAAATCTACTTTATCATCGAACAAGTTTCTCTTCAATTTCATAAATGCGATAAAAATACAATCTGCAAAAAATAAAATTTCATTCTTTAATATTATGTTATAGCTTAATGATGGAATAATTATTAATTTCAAACAATTATTTTCGTTCTTTTAGAAGTTATATTGATAATTATCTACAAAATATATATCGATAATGTCTTGTTCATTTACAGACGAAATTTATCCTTTATCCAAAATTTATATGAAAACTAATAAATTTAACTAACGATAATAAGAAAAAAAAAGTGATTTCTTCACAGCATATTTTTGTTAGACAGACGAAAGGATTTTTAACCTAGTTTTGAAATGTATTTCACATCTTTATTCAAAATGTTGTCTTGTAAGTATTTATAAACATAAGTTAAAAGAGTATTTTAGTTACCATCGTTTAATGCTTATAAAATATTTTTTTAATGAAATAAAAAAGAGATAAAATGTCCGAAATTTTATACTATAAAATTTATTTGCTTTATTCTAAAACAATAAAAAGTAATTAAGGATCACAAATCTTCAGTCGTCCAAATAATTTTTTTAATGACAAGTATATTTATTTTTTTATTAAGGATATACCAAGATGTGTAGTCCTTTATTTTCTTGAAATGACTTGACGCATATTTTATCATAAAGTAATTATGAAAATATCAATTTTAAAGACAAACACGAAGACATTAATAAGACTATTAAAAGACTACATTTATATATAAAAAAAATATAAAGTCACCGAAACTAATTCAATTTAAGTATACCATTTGTTGACTCTAATAAACAAATATCTATTCACTCACTTGATTGATCCATTATGGTCGTGTTATTAATCTTTCAATTTCATCCACCCATCCATACATATACATATACATATATATATATATATATATATATATATATATATATATATATATATTTTTTTATTTATGCAAGTAATTAGTGCACTGATTCTATATTTTTTCAAAATTTCAAATAGTTTTCATTTTAATTTTTTTTATACACTCTTATTATTGGGCTCGCAAAGTTAATCTATATTCAATTTATTATTTAGTGCCAACAAAAATATGATAGAGTTTTCTTATTTTACAAATGATCACATATTTAATAACATAATCTGTAAAATAAAATAAAAAAGCCTTATCATCGTAAATATTATACGTCGTTGGATTAACTTCCTCACGCTTCATCAGACGACGAAGAAAGCGTTTATTCAAATCGAACGGTAGAGAGAGAGCGCGTGGGACCACACGACATCATGCCTGTGTTTCCGCTTCGTTTCTTTTATTTTATGAGAGACGTGTTAAGGCATTGCTGACGTTATATTAATATTTCAATTATCGATAATATGTTATTATTTTTCGGTTCATTAAACGTTTGTTCTGTTTTTGTTTGTTTAGTAAAAATCGAAAATCTGCAGCAAAAGAAACGGCACACACAGTGAGCTTGGAATCGTTTGTTTGCGTGAGCTGAATCAGGTGAACACTTTCTTCTCCACACTCACATTCCTTTTTGTTTCGTTTTTTTCTGTAACTTCAGCTTCCTTTCAGCTTTCGTTTCGATTTATTTTGGTTCCGATGCCAAATGTTTTTTCTGTTTCTGTTGGTCGGATCACACTGTTTGTTGCTATAATGACACACGCAAAGTGATCAATTTATCAGTGAAACGGATTCGGTGGGATTGGGTTTTGTGTTTGACTCGGAATTAAGATTTACTAGGTTTCTGTTTCTGGAAAAACTATTTTCTTCTGAATTCACTGTTACCTAACTTTAGTAACTATTTATCACCCTGGATTTTGGACCTAATGTCATGCTTGCCCCACTTTAAACCCTTATTTTATGCTCAATTAAAACCCTTACTTTACTTGTTTTGGAATTGCATTACATCCTGTTGTTATTGGAACTAGATCTTTGTGTAAATAACGCTCAAGATAATCTACTGTTATAAAATGCACTACTGTATTCTCACTTTCAACATATAGATTACATTGGATAAAACAGTTTACAGGTGGAAGTGGTAAGATTTTAATGTATAGAGTTATCTATCTGTGGCTACTTGATCAGGAAAAAGGTTAATACCCCTTTCAAGGCCCGGCAACATTTCTCCATATTTTGTTTGGAGTATTACGGTGGATTTGAGTGGCATCAGGAATCAAATCAGGAGAAGGTGCGCGTTGGAAACTTTGTTGCTACCAATCTTGCCTTATCGTGTTTTACTTTGGTGATTTAGATGAATGTCAATCAACTATGTAACTATCTATGACGGCAGATTTAGTTCCAAATGCTATCTTCGTCCCACTTTACATACTGTTGTTATTGGAACTACATCAATGTGTTAATAACATTCAAGATATCTACTGTTATAAAATGCACTATAGTGTTCTTGCTTTAAACATATAGATTACATTAGATAAAACAGTTTATAGAATTAGTGAGTGGTGAGATTTTGGTATATAAAGTTAATGTATGTGTGGTTACTTGATCAGGAGTAAAGTTAATCCCCTTTCAAGGACGGTGAGATCTTAAAACTTGAGGATTGGAATTGGAGCATCGCGGGGGATTTGTACGTCATCAGGTATCAAATCAGGAGATAGTGCAGGCAGGAAACTTTGTTGTGACAAATCTATGCCTTATCGTGTTTTACTTGGGTGATTTAAATGGATGTTACTTCTCTGGGTTCAAATAGCAATACCCAAACCGACCAGCACCCTTTGCTGATGGAGCAACCGGAAAATCATAATGGTCGTCAGCACGTAATTGACATTACTATGAATGGTGAAGCTCTAACTATGTCTTCCCATATTGATCAACACTCTGAAATGCATTTACCGCACAATGGTGATCAACCAGCTGGGGACACACAAGATTCCACTCATCAAGCATCTTCATCTTCTGCATCCAGATTAAACTCTAGGAATTCAGCTTCACTAAGAAGAGGTGAAGGATATGGTCATCGTGGTCGGAGTCCATTGAATTCTGGACTTTGGATTTCTGTTGAGCTTTTTGTCACTGTGAGTCAGATCATAGCATCAATAGTCGTTCTGTCGCTGTCCAGGAATGAAAATCCCCAGGCTCCATTATTTGCATGGGTTGTGGGTTATGCATCTGGTTGTGTTGCCACACTTCCCATTCTATATTGGCGTTTTCGAAACCGTAATCAAAGCAATGAACAAGATTCCTCTCAACCATCTCAAGGATCTTCTGGAAGCAACCCTCCAGATCGTACCTATACTGCCATCTATGTTTCTCATGTCTCAGACGAGGAGAACGGTAATGCTACACAATCAGCCACGAGAAACACTATAATTCCTGGAGCCTTTACTTCTAGGTATGTTTTTTTTTGCCCCTCTCGTTCTTATCAATTTTTTTTTCTTACTCGGGGGGATGGGGGTGGGAATAATAATTTTGGTTTTTGAATACACTCTTAGTTTATGGTTTAACAGGCAAATAACCTTATTCCTGTGATGTACTTTTTTCCCAATTCATTATGGGTGGAGTTGGGATTGTGGTTTTCAATTGATTGAAAATGTCCAATATTTAACTCGAAAGAAAGGCATATATATATGACTTTTATTTATTTGGCCACCTTTTTTTTTGTTTGGTGGGGGTGGGGGTGGTGTTCGAAACAAAGTAGCCAAGGATTCAGATGATTAGAAGTAGAAGAAGGACGAGTGCGTATTAGTTTTTCTGCTCCCCATATAGGAGACCCTGGCAAGGTTTTATAACTCAGCATGGGCTAAGATGTCCTGAATTATATATTATCCTCCTCATCTGGTTGTTCAATTTTCAATTAAAAGTAAGATTTTCATATATTATATCTGGAACCAATGATGAAAATGTTACTTAAAGTTTGGATATTTGTGATAAATTGATGTACAAGATGTGACGGCAGATTCTTTAGTGGTGACGACATCTTTTTTTTGTTGATGACAATGAGTATAATCGTAATGGCTGAATTGACATCTTATTTCCTCAAAGGTTATCGATGTCAAATTCCAGCTTATACAGTACCTTGCCTAATATTGTCTACATTTAATAAATTCTCCAGGAAGACAATTTCCTTGTTAAATTACAGAGGAAATGAAATATGTTTCGAGATTCAACTAGAACTTGGTGACTGGGAAAGATAGGAAGCCTTGAAATATGTTGAAGTTGTAACACTATTTCCTCGTGATGCTATTTAATGATAAATTCAACTGGATACAAAACCTTGAATCTCAGTCTGATTGCATCATGTTTAATGAACTCCTACCACACTAATAAGAACAGAATTTTTCTTTGCTAAATTGCAGGCTTAATGGATTGGTAGACCATTTCAAGATGGCCTTGGATTGCTTCTTTGCAGTTTGGTTTGTTGTTGGAAATGTTTGGATCTTTGGAGGTCACACTTCTCCTTCTGATGCTCCACAATTATATAGGTACCTTAAACACACTTTTTTTTTTGCGCAGCCAGTATTTTACAATCTTGAATCTTCAAATAATCTTGGCCATTTCATGCAGGTTATGTATTGTTTTTCTTACCTTTAGCTGTATCGGATATGCAATGCCATTTATACTCTGTGCAACTATATGTTGTTGCCTGCCTTGTATAATTTCTGTTTTGGGCATTCGGGAGGATTTTTCTCATAATAGAGGAGCAACAGTGGAATCAATTAATGCTCTACCAATCTTCAAGTTCAAATTGAAGAACAATGAAAACGTTGGTGATCAGGATGCCAATGCAGTTATGGATGAAGGTGGAATTTTGGCTGCGGGAACAGAAAAAGAGCGAGCTATTTCAGGAGAAGACGCTGTAAGTTTAATGGGGGTCACTATATATATTGTTTTGAAGTTATGAATTAACAATATTTACCTCAAAGTCTATGCTTACCTTCTGCCAAAAGAAGAACGAATACCAAGTTTTAGATATAAGTAGAACCTGTGAGTGCAAGTGATTCTTAAGGATGGACCAATGAATTTGTTGCCAAGCGTTATGATTTGTGATCCTTCACATGTGGTGGAGAATAATTTGACCGAGTAAATTTCTGAATTTGTTGCAGGTTTGTTGCATTTGCTTAGCAAAATACGCAGATGATGATGAGCTTAGAGAGTTACCTTGCTCTCACGTTTTTCATGTGGTGTGTGTTGACAAATGGTTAAAGATAAATGCATCATGCCCTCTTTGTAAAACAGAAGTTGGTACGAATAATGGAGAGTCACCTTCAGCCTGGGAATCAAGTACTCATTAGGTCAGAACCAACACAGTCAAAGTTCATCTCAGCTGAATATTCCCCGTCAAGTTGCAGCTTTTCAAGTGTACATCATTAAACCTTTGGATTCTACTCTGAAGATGAGATCCAAGATAATGCAATTCAAGTGATACCTTGAGCATGTGTGATGTTACGTTCTAGTAAAAGGTAAAGGATGTGTTTTTACCAGCTCTAGTTACCCCTTTTTTTTTCTCCCCCAACATATTTGCACCGGTTATACATACTCACCAAGTATTATTTGTAGAAAAATAGGATGTTTCGAATCTTTCTTCGTTTATCTGTTGTCCATCTGTACATATCAAAAATTTTACTGAAAATGTTGATTTTTTCATTTGACACTGTAAAATGAGCTGAATGTTTTTCTTAAATGTTGTTTTGACATCATCATGATGTCAATCTCAAGCAGCTGTTTCCCTTCGCTTTGTTTATTATTTTGCATTGATCAAATTTATATACTTTACTTGATGTCCAAATACTGCCTGACTATAGTAAATTGCTTATTTTAAGCCAAAAATAAATTATCAATTGTTTACTTTAAACACTTCCGTCATAAACTTCTGCGATTCACATGTTCATATAACGAAAGAACAAAAATAAACGTACATGAGGAGTTTAGGTAAATGGATTTCAGGTGGCAGAAGGTATTTGGTGTAGGAAACAGCAAGCGTGAAAATTTAAAATCCAAGCGAACAGAAAAGAGACTGAATATAGTTTGCAAATATTATTAGAATTGTAATGAATGTATAATATAATAGCACAACTAATTTACTCAAACTACAAAATTATGGTTTTTATGCCACTGGTGTCTATTTTTTTTAAATCATAATTTTTACAAGTCTTCTCAACCTTCTGCAATATTCATCAACATCAGGATTTTCAAATGGAATCTAAAGCAAAATTTTGAAATGGTTAAATAACTAATAGCTAATACATGATAAATGAGCCAACAAACATGACAAGTTCAACATTCTCTCGGGGTAGATGGTGGCCGAATGCAGGACCAGGAACTTAAAATTTCTGCAGCTCTCCCTGCGAAGTAAACAGTAAACTTTGGACGAAGATGCACACACCTTCGGAGCCTTCCCTCTTAACATCAAGGGAAAAAGGGGGTGAGCAAATAAAAAATTCAACCCAAAAACATAATAACGGTAGTTATACACATTTGCAAATGGAACACATCAGTTTAGAGAGGAGAACTCGTGCAAAGAAAATACGTTCGTGAGTTGTCCAGAATTTTGATATATTGCTGGGAACTGCAGCCTAGTTTAGGTGGTGTTTCAAATGCAGCTTGAATTACCAAACATCCAAACTAGGTAACTACCAAACCATTTTTTTTGGCTTGTCTTCAACTTCTTCAGATGGTTAGATCTTTAAATGCCTCTAGTTTCCCATTTGATGGGGTGGATTCCACATGATTAGAACTCCCATTTTCAGTGCTCTTCCCTATCTGATTAAAGGCAGAGCTACGACTGCCCTCAAAGTAGGTGGAGTATGGGAAAAACTTGGCACAACGCTCTTTCCATCCTGCAAGCAAATTTACCATTTCCAAATTGTATCACTTTCTATTCCAAATGGACTTAGCTGCAGTCATGGCAGAATTGGTGTAGAAGGAATGAGAGAAGTCATTGTGATGCATCACTACAATGGGTGTCAAAATAGCAGACGTATATAGAAAGAAGATATATAAACACAAATTTCTGAAGAAAATTCTGAAAATTAAGAATTTAAATTTCCCTTTCGCAGTGATAACAGAAGACATTTTAGTTAAATGTTATGTCAACAAAAACATAAATTTCAGTTAAAAAATAACACTTTTGATTTCATTATTATTTTTCCTTCTTAAAATCATATAAATCTCCTCATCAGAGCAAGCACTAAATTGTTAACTAAGAAACCAAATACGCACAAGTCTTGAGATCAGAAGCACATACATACTTAATATATCCCAAAAAGTTCATGGCGTACAAGCAATGATACTTACTTAATGCCGCATCATCATCAACAAGCACTGTTCTAAGAAGCTTATGAACTGCAATACAATCTTTAAGTTTCCATTCCCCGATCGGTTCAAGCACACCATTTCTATAATAACAAAATATTGCATTAAATATTGCCCTTAGTTTAGAAACCAAAACCGAGTCTAGAAAGGTAAAAACAGAGATTTAATTATAAGAACACACTGCAATAAACCCAAACACTTACATTGCGAACAGCAACCCCCAAAAATTATAGGATAAGATATGTTTGTGTGTTTGTTCTAAATTTTTTGTTTCTATTTAATTCCCACATCATATTTCAAAATATCTTTGATAGATAGCTAGGTAAGGCAATGAATTCCAGTTAACTTTTTCAGACTGTCAGTCAAAATGTGATTAGCACGCCGAGACGTGTCAAGCAATGCTGAAGTACGAAATATAAAAATTTTACCCATAAACAGGCGTGCATCACATGCATGAGCGGTGTACAAATTTGAAGACATGACACGACTTGATAGCACGAAACTTGAGGTTCTGTAAGAAGATTACCTTGGCACAAGATTATTTGTTGACCCTTCAATCAACTTGACAGCCTCAGGCCTTTTGTTGGGATCCAAAACATACAACATTTCCCCAAAAGCAGCTTTATGCATCAAAGAATCTGCAAACAAGAGGGAGAAAGAATGAGAGATCTTTACAATCAAATTTGAACCATTTGAATCTTCATCTTATTGCCGAGTATCACCTTCATGTTTTTCAAGGAAAGAATTATTTGTCTCAAACAGAGATTTTCCATGCAGCTGACTACATAAAAATAACAACCAGAGAAAGGTAAAAATTAAATCATAAATTAAGAAAAATGAATATAGGGGACCACAAAAGACAATAAAAAGGAGAAAAATGTAAATAATTGCAGAAGAGAACCTAATAGTTTGGCGCTCAGCGTCCAAGACACTCCAAACAAGTTTCTCACTGTCAGTCACAGGAGCATTCATGGATCCCACTTTATTGAAGAATTTAATCTGCAACACGTTGACTTAAAAATGAATGATAGCTAAGAATCATTTTCCTTAATGAAGGAAAAAAGAAATAAAAATAAAGAGAAACTGATATCCTCAAAAGCAATAAAAATAAAACAAAAGGGAGGAGGAAACTTCGTGTGACTTATAAGTCAAAGGAACAGATTTTTGAAGATTATCTAATTTGCATGTACAAAATGCTAAATATAAACAAAAAAAAAAAGATGACATGCACAATTAAAATCAGATACTGTTAAGCAATGTTCTGATGTTAATAAACGTTAAGATCCTAAACTCTACAATCCAATGACATGCAATTTGATTTGTTGATTTTGTTCTTCAGAGAAATAAAGCATACCAAACAACGATGAGAATCAGGGTGTTCAGCATCCAACCTCAGTAACTGCTTAACAGCCTACAAGTCAATAGATTGAGAACAAAACATATTTAATTGGCATCATATTCAAAAATGGGAAAGTACAAAACCTGACAATTAATAGCTTTGAGTATGATGCTGTAACCCACCCCACCCTAGGCTAAAAAAAATTGAAAAAAATAAAAACTTGACTCTCATTTTACATATTTTTACCTGGAAGGCAAGTAAAATTTTCTGTTTCCTCATATATAACTCAAAAGAGAGAATGTGTGTCTCCAACGAGTCAGGTGAATTCTTCTGAAGCAGCTTCAGGTATTTTGTGGCTTCCAACAGCGGATCTTCAACCTAAGCAGGAGAAAAAATGCACAAGGAACAGTAAAATATCAGCATCAACAACTACAATAACTAATTATGCATAATTTATCAGAATTATTTCCATCAAAAGTATCAATGAACTACATATCACTGCTGATTAGTTTTTCATAAACCAAATGATGAACTATATCAATTTTGTTAATACATGTTGACAACGAAACTGTGAAAGCTGTCTTTGGATTCAACATGGCGTTTTATCCAAGAAACCTTTTTCATTAAAAATGATTGGAAAAAAAAATCCTAAAAATAACATAAAGAACATTTTTAGCCAAAATTACATATTGAATGTCTTGCACATGTACAACTGCGAAAGCTGTTTTTGGATTCAACATGGCGTTTTATCCAAGAAACCTTTTTCATTAAAAATGATTGGAAAAAAAATCCTAAAAAAAACATAAAGAACATTTTTTAGCCAAAATTACATATTGAATGTCTTGCACATGCATGCACTACACCTGTGTAACCAACCACCAAAAAATTCTCACACACAGACGCTTATACATCCTGCCAAACCACTAGAATGGGATTGAAATGATTTTTAAGGATCCACCTTTGGAACAACTAGGATTTGTGAGAGATAAAATAAAGACTTCACCAAATATATTCTAGGAATGCAGGAACATGACGTGGAACCGGAGCAAGTATGACTAAGTTGTCAATAGCTCAGTTCTTTCTACCATTTTTAAAATTTAAAAAAGATCTACACAAGATCTAGCATGAGGAGTCTTGTTAAAGATATGATTGTTGTCCATCATGATGACGAGCCTTCATGGCTTCACATAACATCTTGGACTTTTGAATAGTTGGTTCTTGATTATACTATTGCTAAATGAAACTAAATGTATTGAAATTTAACCTGCGTCAATTTTTCACCACGTGGATCAGGATCAACAGGTTTTGCATGCCGTTTCCCAGACTTTGATACCCCACCAGCACTTGATTCTTCATTTTTTATTTCTGCCTCCTAAAAGAAAAAGAATTAACATGAACACCTTTTCAGTAAGAATTTCCCCACAGAATCAGAAGCAGTGATTACTTTCTTAGCTCTAGCTTCTGCCTTTCTTTGTTTTTGCCTCATTTTCTTTTTCTGAGAAGGAAGCAACTTAGACATGTCGTTATCTTCCTCAGCTGTTGACTTTGGAGGAGAATCATGCAATTTGATATAGCATCTGCAACCACGAACATTACAAGCATGAGAACATAAATACAAGATCAAAGGGGAATTCCATTTGCATGAGAACATAAATACAAGATCAAAGTGATGCTGTTTTAAGTCACAAAACTATAAGAAATCACCAAAAACAAAAGCATAAATAAGAAATTCTTGACCTCTCAAGGACGCAAAGCAGGGAAACAATATACACAGTTATATAGTTGACTGAATAGCACTGACTAGGTTAATAACACACAGTAAAGCATTTAAGAACTGCATACGTTCACCTGATAGCTCCAACAGCAGCTTTATGAAAGTATGCATGCGAATGCAATTGGTCTTGAAATTTAAGCATTTCCACGTATTGACGTAATGTCATTTTCCTTAAGCAGTATGAATGAAAATCAAATTGATCTTCTGTAATATCAGCATAATGCTTCTCCACAGCTAGAAATTTCTTTAGAGCAAGTCCAAGATCACCTTGGCGGAAATAGCTTTCAGCAGAGGCAAGCTCGTACCTTCAAAATGTAGATGCTGCAGTGTGTTATAAAATGAAACCATACTATAGCTGGCCACATACACAAATATTACACATTATTAGATACAGACCACATGCACTGCATATCATGTAGGTTGTTGTGCTGATCACCATCTTTTGTGAACAATACAGCAGTTTTTTCAGCCAAAGCCACCTGGACATCAAGGTAATGGTCCAAAGAAAGTCAGAACAGGCATAAGAGGAAACCATACATATTACAACACATGAATGTGAATGAAATCAAATATACAGATAGAAAACCTGATCAGCCTGCAGCATCCGCTTAACACATTCACTATTTACATAACGATCAGCAAGATCCATACATCTAGCTTCATCTGCAAATGCAGCAGCAGCAACCAAATCACCAGCATGCTTCAGTATCCGACTCTGATATATGAAAACACCCATCAATCATTCAATTAAACAAGTTTTTCTGCTTGCTATAGACTGTTAATGCAAGTTGCCACCCTGATCCCAACTACATCCATTCTGTTTTGAAGAGAAAGTTAATAGATGTAGAAGAGGGAATTCATAGGGGCTGGAAAGAAACACGATAGCCTTGACAGAGGGCAGCAAATTTAGAGGAGAGGAGACTTAGGGGGCATCCCAAGATAACTAACTTGCATCTCCGAGAATACGTTTGCAATATATACCTTTCGGTTATAGAGAGTAAGGAAGGAATTTCAACAAATCTTCCCCTTGGTTTCCTTCTGTTTTCTTCTTTGAGGGTTCCTCTCATTTATCCTTTTCTATCTCTATATTATTGCTATGCAGTAGGTTCTCTTTTTGTAAGAGTTCACTTTTCCAATAATATAAATACAAGTTATATTCTGTTTAGAGTACAAAATTTATACATAAAACAATTTTGTATGGTATACAAATGCTGTTAATTTGTTCTCCAGACACATCTGTTATATACATCACCATGCACAAACAAATTTATATAATAGGGAATTAGAAACAATTTGGTGCATGAATATAAGCAAACCTTGACTGAATACAGATCAATGACAGTAGGCGTGTGATGAATAGCCTCATCAATTTTAGAAAGAGCAATTTCATATTGGCCCAGTCTGTCATAATGCTGCACAGTAAAAACTCACTGAGTAGGAAAAACAAACGGAAAACCTACAAAAAGGTGTTTCAGAACATACAGAAAAATAAGAACAAACCTGAGCCAAGAAAAACAAAGTCCACATCAGGGTTGAAGGTGGCTCTTTTTCCATCCTGATACAGGATGAAGATTGATTGTTACACAAGAAAAAGTTCCAAAGTATAAAAACTTCAATGTAAACTATAAGACTCTTTCCCATAATTGGATAGTATCATTCTTATTACTTCTTTCAGCTCTTTGTGCAGTCTTTCTTTTATCTAATTTGACATATTCTCCCCTTAGATGTACATTGTCGGTGTTGTATTTTTTATAAATGTTTAATTTATGTTTTTAGGCCCTGAATTTTGAGGTAAATCTGATCTTGATCCTCAAATTTGAGGGACTAAAAGCAATTTTAGGAAATTATTTTAGTCCCTTAGTATTTAGGGATTAAAACTATAGTTTTCAAATTTGAGGAACTAAAGTGAACTTCTTAAAATGTTGGGGACAGAAATCAGATTCATCCTAAATTTTAGAAGAATATAATTAAGTTTTCTATAACTTTACAAGATGGGCCAAAAATGGTCATTAGAGAGAATGAGATTAGATTTTTCCCAAGAAAATTTATGAAACGAACATTCTTGACAACATGTAGTAGCTCAACATGCCTGATTTGTGTTGGCATTATTTGGGGAAGAAAAACACTAGACAACTTAGAGAAAATTTTCTGAATAGCATGAGTAAATTATCAATCCATAGAACAAACTATTAATATCAGAATCATAAATTATTTAACTAACTAATTACTCCAACTGCTACTAACAAATTCTCTTTCCTCTGTCCGAACTCCTAACACGAGATACATTAACATAGGCAGCCATACACCTTTACCTTGTATACATCGTTATCACAACTCTACAACATATATGTTAACAAGCATATCTCAATTCTTACCGTCCAGGGTATTGACCAGTGGACTTAAGTGAACTCTCTAACTCAAGAATGATCTGTTCCAAAACGTCTGCCTGGACAGAAATGAAAAAATAGAACTCAGAACCAGAAATAATAACAAACTATATTATTTAAGAAAATGAATGTTAGTAATAAAACTGACCTTCCTAGGTTGATTGTATAACGAAGAAAGATCGGAGAAAAGAGATGGAACTCCCTATAAGCAACACAAAATGTAATCCCAATTTAATTTTGAAAGTAGTGAAGTAGGCAGAATATATCACACCAAAATAGATCCCTGTTTACCTTAGTTAGGAGAGGCTTAATATAACTATCTGCTGCTTCTCGAAACTTGTCACCTTGTAAAAAGTCCAGTGGTATTCTCTGAAAAAATAAATAAACAGACAGTAGTGTTGGGTGAGCTTCATTCGAAAGATTAGTGGTCAAATTGTACTACTCATGTTGACAAGACAAAAATACTAACATTATGCCACCACAAATTCTTATGTATTACAGATCAGTGGAAGATGCACTCACAATGATCTGGAGCTTTCTCCCATCAAAACCAGCGTAGCCATATATAGCAACCATAGAAACGAGGAAAACAAAAACTAACACTGACTACTGTTGGAATAGATTAACTTGTCTGTTCATCTCTGAAAAAGCTGTTTTTATGATATCTATCTGAAACCTAGGTGTAGTGTTATGACCCAAAATGAGAATGATGACCCAGTGAGTTAGGAGAACTGCTGTGAGAAGGGTAATCCAATTACACATGTCAAGCCCAAGAGTAATAGAATCAGACCCAAGTATCTGGAAGACTATACCACCAATAAGTTGGGAAAGGGTGCATGATAATGTAGCCCTTCTTCAGATTAGCCTTTGTATATCTAATGAATAACTCAAAAGCGCATTCACATGCACATAGTGATGGCAAAAAAATCGGTATGCATGATAAAATCTGCAACAGATACTAGATGAATTTCTTTAATGGATACTTAATGGGGATAGGTATTTTAATTACCCACTTGTTAAAGGCACGAGTATATGAGTAACATAGTATCCAACCGGAGGATACTTGTTATCCGCTAATAATTGTTAATGAATTTTATTTGGATACTTTAAACAAACAAATCAAGTTATCAAAATAAAGTTATTGATGAGAGAAATATTAACCATTGGAGAACTGTTTATATTTTAATTTTATATGTGCATTTTTTTTATTTGGACCTACAAATTGTAGTTGTTTTTAAAAAGATTGATTTTTAAAATTTATGCTTTATGGTCCAACGTAATTAAATTTGGATTTTAAAAAATTTAAATTTATTGGCAATAACATTTTATTATGTTTATTCGAATTATAGTTTAAAAATAATTTTTTATTTAAGTTTACATTTTAAAAAAATACTGTTAAATAATGTTATCTAAAGCAAAAAAAAAAAATATCTACTGGTATTCATAAATATATGGTGGTATTTTTTTGGTGTGTACTTGTTGGGTAACAGGGTGAATTTTTGAAATTCAGCATATGACAATGTACTGATAACCAAATGGATATTCACATTACTATTAATATTGTATTTCATGAGAGAACCAAACACAAAGAAATTGTTTGTCATTTTGTTCTAGAGAAGTTGGTGTCCAAGGAAATTTGCATAAGATTTTCCGCTCCAATGATTAGCTTGTGAATATTTTGACTAAATTCTTGAGAGGACCTTTATTTAAATTTATGTCTCAAGCTAGATGCATACAATGCTTATAATCCAGCTTGAGTGAGACTGTTAAAAGAGGTTAACTTGTTCATATATGAAAAAGTTGTTTTTTTATGATATCCATCTCTCTCCTAGGTGTAGCTTTTCTTTGTATTTCTGATGTAAGAACTCATACATACATGCATGGATTAAGGGATAAATCAATCTCTTAAGCATTTTTCTCATATTTTCATTCTGAAGTACAACAGTTAGTAAACTAATATACCACCAGGGGGGTTTCTCCTTTCACAAAACATAATTAGTAAATGCAGGTTGTGACGCTAAAAGACAGGTATTAAAGTAAATATGATACCTAACTACAAGAATTGGCTGCCTTACCTTAACAGCAGAAGACCACTTATATTGCTGCTCAAGTGTTTTGTACAAGGCATCCAACTGATCTATTTCATCAGGAGAAAAATGGCCATTTTCTGAGTATAATCCAACACATTTTTGGAGGCCTTCGTAATATCTAAGCATCAACATGAAGCATAAATAATTGTTTAGTTTCTAGAAGTCAGTGAGATCGTAGACAGGATAAAAAGCAAACAGAATACAAAGGGGAGTTATTGCACAACCATCGTGCACCACTAAACGAATTAAAGAGTTTGTCCCAAAGCATTTTGGAGGCATTTACGGAATCTAAATATCATGTGAAACAAAAAGGGTCTATTTATTTCTAGTCTTAGGAACTGTTTTCTATTTTTTAAAATAAAAACATGTTTGATAAGAGTAGTTTCGAAAACTTTTCAAATTAACATCTAGTTTAGGATTTAAAAAAAAAAAAAAAAAAAAAA
>Ga0209589_1001913_pt1 | contig 35264 bp, 10 predicted proteins | sample CowpeawhiteBW_FD_187525 | JGI IMG/M metagenome (GOLD analysis project Ga0209589, IMG submission 187525) | Root nodule microbial communities of legume samples collected from California USA - Cow pea white BW (SPAdes) (version 2) | ecosystem: Host-associated > Plants > Roots > Nodule | place: USA...
TTTTTTTTTTTTTTTCTTACATAAATCTACGAATGTGTTTTATTACAATTTAAACTGTTGATTAAGTAAATGATTATTTCTTAGTTTATTTTCTAAAGTACATCTCATATTTTAAAAAAACAAAATATCAAAACCTCAAAAGATAATTATGAATAATTCAATACGTCAACCTCGGTATTACACCAACACTAGATGAGTAAATTCACAGTTAGATCATTCAGGGTTGAAAATACATTTTAATTTTATGTTTTCAAATAATTTAGATGGTTATAATTTTAATCTTTTGATGTAAGTTTTTATTCACACAAATTTAAAACAATCTTCAGTTCTCATAATTTGAAAAAAAAAATTGTAAATCTAATTCCTCCGTTAAAACCTCATTTAAGATTTTGTTTATATAATAATACATTTTAATTTTTCATTTATGTTATGATATACAATAAATACGTGTACCTAATATAACGGGTATCTAATACACTGATATATTTATTTTAAAAATAATAAAATATAATACATGATGTATATGCATATTGAAAAATATATAATAATTTTTATAAAAATATAATAAATATATAATTATAATTGTATGAATTCAAATTAAAATAATATATACTAAAATTGTTAACATTAAAAATTAGAAATTATAGTCATCACAAAATTATTACGACTTTATAAATTATATATTTTAATGATAAATATCGATAACATATCCTAAAACACCATACATAAATATATGTCAAATATTAATATATAATCTAAATTAAAGTATGAGTGTATCGTAACTCATATCATCAAATATTCGTTTTATTTTTTATGTTTCATACACGGTTGTTCATGTTTTTCAAATATAAATGGTTAAAAATAATTAAAAAGTTAGCATCTATACAAAATTAGGGTTTTGTAGTGTGATAGCAATAAGTGGCAGAGATTACACGATCATAAATCTACGTCGGCAAGGACAATGTAAGATTTTCAAAAGTGTGCATTTGTCAGAAGAAAAAGAAAACAAAAAAGAAAAAAACATAGACGCAAATTCAAGGAAAGAAAGGCTCTTCTAAAATTGAGGTTTGAAGATAAAATTGACCTAGACCTTGACTTGAATGAAATATATTAATGGTAATCTTTTTGGAACTTTCCTTAGCAATAAATTATCCTATTGGATGCACAAAAACTCAAACTTTGCGTCTCACCAATTAATGAACACATGTGCCTCAAATTCTCCAACTTTAAGATTGTCACAGACACTACACGCTCTAGTTTAGGTTTTCGTCTCTATCATCTCGTCTTTTCTATTTAATTATATCTTCTCTTATCTAATTTACCAACACCTTATACAAGTGTTAAGTTTTTCGTCTGTTATAAAATTAATTTACATTTAGATATAAACAGGAGAATTTTTATCTTTTAAATTTAAATTTATTTTTTAATATTTTATTTTTCTTGAGTCTAACGGATAATGTTGTTAGATTTTCTCATCATATTTGAGATATTGTCTATTTTAAAATTTTATATTTTGTCAGTTTTATTTTTAGAACGCGCTTCAAATGATTGAAGGAACAATATGTATTTAAACTGTCATTTGTCCTGACTTTTAAGCGATGTGAAATTATTAAATGTATCAAACAAATCGAACAAACCTTCAGTTAATAGTTACGATAGTTTCCATTATAACAAACAAGGTTAATGTTCCAATCTGAAATAATATCATTAGCGTCAATATCATATCTAACACGTTGTCTACTCTAAAATCTGAAACTTCATTACGATTTCTAATATAAAAATTATAGTTTTCTTCATTTTAAAGGGGAATTTAGTCTACCCACAAACTTGGTCATGATATGAGATGGATTTGTTGAAAAAAATGTAGAAAATGTAAAATGTGAACTGTAAATTAGTACAGATTATTGAGGAATTTCATTAGAGACATGTTCAAAGCTGAAACTGCCCAACTTGTTTGGTTGAGTACTAAAGAATTCACCATTTCCATTTTTTAGTACTTCATCACTCACGTTCAGAGACATTGACTTGATATCTCGTGAGACAAGATAATTGATATTAAATTCCAAACATTATTGTCATTATATATGTATATTAAAATTCACATGACTTTAACTTAATAGTTGGTATATTATCCACTAGTGGTATGCAGTTGTTCATTACATATTCGTCAAAATAACACAATAGTCTATAATTCTATATATATAAAAAAAGCTTTTAATTGAATTATAGTATTAATTAGATTTATATTATCCAACAACTTGTTAAAATTGTATGGGCTTCAAAGTTTAACATATTTTATTTCAGTTGACCTTCTATATATAACATTAACATTTTGTAGGAAGAGGGGCTTGTAGTTATAACTAGCTTTGCTTCCACATTATTAACATTGAAGAATAAAAAAACATTTACATGTTTAAGATTCATGTCATGTTTAAATTCTATGTGCATTCATTTCAAATGCACAATACATGTATTGTCTTTCTTCAAACTGTTACTTAACATATCGTTATTAAATAAAATGACAATTAAGAGTTATTTTAAATTATAATATTATTTGTAAGTGTTATTCTTTTGTACTTTTATTTTGAAAAATGGTCTTTTGGAATTTGCTTATAAATAACAACACTAGAACTACTGGAATCAACTGTAACAAAATTTAAATTATTTTTATTCAATTTATATCATTTTAAAAGTAATTTTAATTAATTGAGATTTTCTTTTTATCAATGGCTTGTAGAAGTTTCAATAAACGACACTTTATTGAAAAAAAATTGAATGAGCACTTTTGATAATGTTTCTAACCATAAGGCTCGAATTTGATTAAGCTTTTGTTTAACGGTACTGAGACCACTATAACCAACACATTTTGGTAATGTAAATATCTTTTTTTTTTTTTTTTTCTGATTTCAGTGTTGAATTATTTTAAAACTTAAGTATAAGTATTTGTCTTTTTATGGATTTTGTTGTATTGTCTTATTTTAAACATTAAAAATACATCAATATTTTCATATTAAAAAATAATATATTTTAGAATATTAAAATTAATATCTATTAGTGTATTTTGAATGCACAGATAAATAACATATAAAAATTCAATAAAATTTTCAAATTCTCATATGCATAACTAAGTACATAAATTAGGATAATATTAGCTTGCTAAGTCAACGTCTTTAAATTTAATCATATTCTTTACTATATTAATTGCAATTGCCAACTATAAAAATAAAATCACTAAAGATCGTTCATGTCCATATATGTTAAGATAGAAAAAGAACCTTTATTTCTTAGGTTAAGTTCACACTATGGACATTAGATCACTTTAACATTCGTGGAGAATTATAGAAAAATAATTATTTTTATATATAATTCAAAATATTTCATAATAAAATATATTATTTAGATAATAACATTTTTGAAAAACTGAATGTTTTAATTTTTGTAAAATAATTTAATTACTTAAAATAAAAAGAAGAAGTAAATATATTCAATTATTAACAGCAGAGCTGCTTTTTTTATTAAAAGACTATTAAAAAAATACTAAAAGGTGATTAACAAAAAGAAAACAGAATAAAAGTAAAAAGAAAATATACTTACTGGGACAAGAAAATGTATTTTGCTAATTGCTTTTTTAAATTAATGGTTGACATTGATACATGTCCTTATTCTCATCATCACATCGTCGTGTCACAAAGCTTGTATTTTGATAATTTTTCCAAAAGATTCTTCCAATTTGCACCATACAAAACTTTAATTTTCAACCAACAATCACTTTTTTTTTTTTCTATACTTTCCCTTCCACACTGTTTGTTCAACAATGTTGACATCTATTTTAATATTGTTTGTCCGATCAAAACAGCTCAATTTCCCATGAAATTTTAAATACAGTGATACATTTTTATTTGTTTCATTTTTTCCCACTTATTTTCTTATCAGAAGAACTAGAGTACCACTAAAAAAATAATCTCAATTATATTGAAAATACTTCTAAAACTACTCATTTATAATATTTGTAAAATATTTATTCATCATAGATTCATAGGTAAAAGGTAATTGAAAAGATAACAATTTAAAGATGTCTTAAACTCTTAAATAAATTGATAGTAAAAATATTTTAGTTTGAGAAATGAAATAAACAGAGGTAAATTGTAAAGAAGAAAGTGGGTGAAGATTTAGGGTTAAATTAAATAACCCATGAGGTTATTATTATCACTTCACATTAATGATGGGGTACAGGAACAAATTTGAGGAGATGCAGGAAGCACTTGCCAACGGGAGATTACAACATCTGGGCTAGCAGCCCAACACAAAAAAATGCATAGAGCCCATAAACTTAAATAACAAGCCCCATGGGCCAATTTCACATGCCCGCAATTACGTAAGAAATTACTACTAATTTAATTAGAAAGAGTAGGAAGAATCAAAGAGATTTTGAATGCTGCATAAATTATTTAATTTTTTTATAAATTAAAAACCTAATTCATTCCTAAATAAACGAAAAGAGATATGATAATTAATCTTTGAATGTAGAAGAACATTTGATATACAATTCTTCTATATTCTTCTCATACAATACAATACAAATTGTATATCTTAGTCTTACACAAAAATAAAGCCAGAATTTCGTACAAATTCAATCTTTAACAGAAAAAAAAAATTTAACGAATCCTACAAAATTAATTTCACATTCCTTCCCAATTCATATGCAACTAACCAATAAAATATACCATTTTTTTTCTTCAACACACTTTCTCTTATTTTAATTATTTCTACTAAATTATTTACACACACAAAAAAAAAAAAAGAGTTAAATGTATCAAAAAATATGTCAACACCCACCCCAGCATTTTATATAATTATATGTATTATGAGAGCAAGAAATAAACATAGTTTTGGGTCGATCAACAATGTCGTAAAAAAAATATAAATTAATTTGAACCATCGTTTTATTGAATTTTAAAATCATAAACCTATTTATTAATTAGAATATCAATGTTGTAGCCCTGGTAACTTGAATGTAGACCATTATAGAGTCTTGGGAGTATTTATTTAGCAACCCTTTTGATTTTATTTATATTTTTCCTATTTAACTAGTTTTCCTCATTTTTTCAATTTAACTGGGGTTTAGATTCTCTGGTGCTATTAAAATAATACGACAATGTCATCACATGGATTTTTTCTAATACTTTACTCTCCAGAAGATAAGTGGCCCTAATAAACAATACTCGAAACTAATATAAAACGTTGTAGTCATCCTTATAAACATCACATTTTGTTTTATGCAGTTTTCGTTGTATGTTAGTGTTACAGCAACAGCATATTTTACGTTAAAAATACTTTAATAATCATCAATCTTCTTACAACTAGCAGAGAAAGTCAAAGGTTTCTTGTTTGACATACAAATTAATAGTAGAAGTAAAAATGATTCTTTGTTAAAAAATCAACTTAAGTTTATCTCACACTTTATATTAACTTGGAATCTTCTATCTCTTACGTGCATAAAAAACAAAATTTAAAAGAAAGAAAAGAGGAAATGGAACAGAAAAGATATTGCTTTGTTATGGTAATGTTAACAGTGGTGAGTTATTGAGTGAATCAACAATTTGATGATAGCAAAAAACAAAAGGTCCTTTCTTTCGGCTTTTGATCGCTTTAATAATGGTGTATTACTGCACAATTATCGCCTTAAGATATAATACAATAAGATGAAAGTGAAGTGTTGTTGTTCTACTGCTATTAGTTGCTGAAAAAGAGAGATAAGAGTTTGTTCCGTGCGCTTTCATGTGCCGTGTTCCACTTTCCTATTCAAATCTTCACTGAACATGTCTACATGTTTTATGTTTCTTTAATACACTGTCTCTCTTTATTCGTTATGGGTGTTTAAGCAACCTATAGTCAATTATGCAACTACCCACAATAGAAAGCATAACATCATCAACGACAGAGAGTATTTTAAGGATCCGACAATTATGTTAAAAATAAAATAATTATTGTTAAGTGAAATAATGGAGGTTGGTGTTGGTGCACTCACCCAACTCAGAAATGGGAACCTGGGAGAGTGGAGAGGAAGCTTGAAATTTAGAAATACAGTGCTTGAAAGGTTCTTTCGGTCACCAAATTTCAATAAATGATAAAAGGACAAACATGTATGTTTTGTTGAGGTAACTGTTCCAAAGGATTTGGCTTTCATCCTCATCTATCTCATGAATTCACCCACAAACTTTTGGGTCAGATTTGTGGGTCCTCTTATTTGTATAAATTCTTCATCTTGGATGCTTCTGCTTCAACTTGTCATCTTCCCATTTGAAAATGCCTTGAACCTAGCTCATTTTAATACAATAATATTCTTTTTGTCATATGTAAGAATTGACCTCATCATCACAATTTCTCGTAATTTAGGTTTAAATTTTGAACTCTGAATTTGACTAACAACATGTAGGAGAAGTAACAGAGCCTAAGGGGGAAATTAACTGAAAACTGCACAAAAAGTTTGAACTGAGACTCTCAATTTTTCCTATCTTCTGCTAAGTAAGTACATAAAATTAGACTTTTATACTTTTTGGAATAAACAACGCTACAATAGTTATATTATCTCTCACCTGCAATTTATAACATGTTCGGACATGAATCTTCGGAGAAAAGGGCGAGACCTATGCAGCAGTTCACTTAATATCCATATGTTGGAAAAACATCATATGATAGCACACAAAACATCGAAGCATAATTTGACTAACAATCCGGATTCTGTCTACCACAGACAATTAATCTTCCAATATATGAATGGTCAAATTTCAAATATGTGCAGAGAAAAAATGTCTGAATTCTTTTTCTAAAACCTAAAATAACATTAACTGAATTTCGACCAATATTTGATAATGACGTTTATGGCATCAAAATATATTATAATCGGTTTTGTGATCACTTTTAAATAAAAATAATTCATACTTATTTAATTTTAAATTATTATACAAATTCAATTATTGATTTTTATATAATTTATGACTGCATCAGAATATGAACAATTATAGGAGAGAATAGCTTGGGAGAGGGTAATGGCTTGCATTTGAAAAGTAACAGCACCACCATAATTACAATTTATATACAGTCTCACCTTGAAGAGGTGCAAAACCCTACTTTCTAAAATTTGGGCAGGGAATAAAGAGGAAAGGCGACAAACTCAAAGCCCAAAGCACAACAAAATTAGTTAGCACGTGTCACAGTATCTATCTGCCACACTAATTATAATTAACTAATTAACTAATTAATTATACAGTGCTAACGACCGCCTTTTGACACTCCTCACCGTGACAGCCGGGCACGTTAGCAGCCCACGTGGCATCCCCTTGCCACGTCCAGACAATGTCCTTCAGCGCAGGCCTAACGTCTTCTTCGCAAAATTTGGCGTATTCCAAGGTATCGCCGGCGGACTTCGAAAACTCCACCACGGCCACCTCCGGTGCCACCTCGAACACCTCTGCCGTGATCGCGAGCCGCCCCTTCCTTCCCACCGCCGTCCCCTGGAGGCGGATCTTGAAGTCCTTCACCTCCGCCACTGCAAAACTCAGCCCCCTGGCTGCCGCGGCGATCTTGGCCATAATCGCCACCGCGGAACACTTGGAGGTGAACACCGTGGCCGTCTTCCGCTTGGTCTCGAACAGGCCAGAGAGATCAAAGCCCGACGACATGGAGGAGATGAACTCGAAGGCGTTGAAGAACTTGGGAACCTTGGGATTACTATTAGGTTCCTCCGTAACCGTGTCTTGGTTGTCGACCTGACATGTGTCGGCGACGGAGGACAACGGGAGGCCTTTGCGGAACCAGGGGACGCGCGTGATGGCGGAAATGGTGGTTCTCTTGGCAGGGTCGGCGACGAGAATCTTGGAGATCAACCTCTTGGATTCGGGAGAAAACCAGGGTGGGAAATCGAATTCCGCTCTCAGGACTTTGTTATACATGGTCATCAGATTCTCGTGTTGGAAGGGGAGAAAGCCAGCCAAAAGAACGTACAAAACGACGCCGCAGGACCAGGTATCGGCTTTTGACCCATCGTAACCCTTTTTTCTCAAGACTTCCGGCGCCACGTAGGCAGGGGTTCCACACTGTGTGTGGAGGAGTCCGTCGTAACGAAGCTGTTCGGGCAGTGCGGACAGACCGAAATCCGAGATTTTGAGGTTTTCGTCGTCGTCGAGGAGGAGATTTTCGGGTTTGAGATCGCGGTGGGAGACCCCTCTGCTGTGGCAGTAATCGACGGCGCTGATCAATTGCTGGAAATATTTGCGGGCCTGATCTTCTTTGAGCTTGCCTTTGGAGATTTTGGCGAAGAGTTCGCCGCCACGGACGTATTCCATGACGAAGTATATTTTTGTCTTTGTGGCCATCACCTCTTTGAGTTCGACAACGTTTGGATGTCGAACCAAACGCATAACCGAGATTTCGCGTTTGATCTGTTCCATCATCCCTTCCTTCCGCACCTGCTCTTTACTCATTACTTTGATCGCCACGCTCTCGCCTGTGCTTATCTGCTTCCCATAATACACTTTGGCAAACGTCCCCTTCCCCAGAAGCCTCCCCAACTCGTACTTTCCGAACACCGTCTGACACTCTTCCATCATCCACTCACTCACTCACTGATGACGATGATGATGATTATGATCACTCCAAAACCAAACCCACCAACACACTTTTTCTTCCTTTTTCAGGTGCTGTGCGGTGGATTCTGGAACCCCATTTTGTTTAGGAGAGAGAGAGGGGTGGATTTGATTTTTGAGAAAGCTTTTGTTAAAAAAATGTTTGGAGGAGAGAAGCACTTATAAGTGAGTGATGGTTAACTGGTTTTAGGGTGTGGAAACCATTGGAGGTGCCGGTATTTACTTTTGGTGGGGCTTACCGAAACCCATAGTTTGATAGATAAATGTATGGCTCTCCCATAACCTCACCCATCTCTATATGGGCCACCTTGCATTATTGGGGTTAAAGTGTCATTTCCTTCTTCATCTCACTGCACAAAACCCATCTTCTACCTTTTTTTATTCACTCATCAAGCAATTAACCACCTAACATAATTGCAAATTCTCACTACCCTGCTGTTTTCTCTTTTCCTAATCCAGGGTATTAAGATCTTAATATCACTAAAACCTTCTCTACATTGTTTAAAACTCTTCACTGCTTTGCAAAATAATTTTCTTTATGCTTTTTTAGACAAATATACTATTTCTCATGATTCCTTTTATGTGAATCTCATCAAAGTTAGGAGCAATTTTTTGCGGGTCTCCTAGAACCAACTAAGGGGTTTTTATTTTTAATAATTTTGTGGTTTTGAGCAACTACTTTCTAGTCAATGAGATTCTTTTGCTAAATTTGTTGACTTTTTCCTCTTCCTTTTCCTCGTCTAATAAATATAAATACATATTAAAAATTAATGGTACACTTTTTATTATTGTTATTGTTAAAAATATTAAATAAGGGAGGACTGAAAAATGTTTGGTTGGGCCTGATTTGATGGTTCATTACTTTGCGATTGCGATTCAATGTGTTAGGGTTTAGTTGCTTGTTCATATTGGGAGTATAATTTATTCCTAAGATTTTTATTTTTGCAATTTGTTTATTTTAATATGGTCTCTAAGGTTCACGGATCAACTCCCGTGTTTCAGAATTTAATTTTTGCAATCTTTTTATATGATTTATAGTTGGTAGAGTATTTAAAATAGTTATGATATGTAAACTTAATTTTTCACTTTATATCTATTCATCATCAATAAAATTAAATTTTTATTTTATATTATAATATATTTTAAGAAAAAATAAATAAAAAATCACTTTTATTAAATGTTGAATAAAGATAAAAAAACAAAAATAAAAAGTGTCTATATATAATTTTTTATTTAAAAAACACTCCGATCAGGGATGGGGTAAAGGTAGCGGGAAGAACTTCAAACATTCGTCAAAACCTATGAAAAGAAAAATAGACAAAAAAAAACAACAAAGTTAAAATACTGTTACTACGTGAACAATATAATATTTCAAGATATATCTTATTTTTATAAAAAAAATAATATGATACAGTTGACTGTTAATGAAAAAAAATGTAGATATATTTGGAAAAAAATAATTATAAGAATTTATATATGATTTGTAGATGAAAATAACCTATTTGAAAATATAGCAGTGTATTTCATACAATAGTTGCGATTGCCATGTCAATTATTTCAAATTTGTAAAACGACATTACTCTTAACTATGTTCTATAACTTTACAATGGTAAACTTGATAATATAAAATAATTTAATTTTATATTTATCGTTGAGATGAACGATACATCTTATTTTTATGTTTGTTTGTAAGAAAATAACATTTATGAAAATAAATATTATCAAAGCATTTCGACCAGTATATTCCATCACCATTTTTACTAAAATTTGAGGTTTATTTTTCACATATATGAATTTGCTGAAAATATCAATATTTGTCAATGAATATATTCACGAGAAAACATTGACAAATATACTCATTGCTACTTCTTTTTACATACGTACCTATCAATATTATTTTATAACTGTTTTTCCATAGCTATCGCTAATTATTGACAAAATTTTTCGGCAATGACATTATTAATTAATTTCTTTTATCTTGAAGACATTCAAAAACTTAGTTGTTCACAAAATTCTATATTTCGGAGCAAGAAACAACAATAATAGTAACATTTTAAAGAGAATATGATATTTTTAATTTTTATGTTCTAAAATAAGTCTAAAAAAAAACCGTCCAGGCAATGTCAATAAAAAAAAAAAAATCAATGTACTAGGGTTGAAGTTTTTAGGTAACAAGAGTGATAATTAAGGGATAGAAAAATAAGGCATTAAAATGGTAGAAAGCGTAAATTAATGGCATAAAGAATTTAATTCGCAATATAAGGGTAAATGCACTAGGTCAAAAAAACGGTGAGGCAACGCTAAGGAGACAGGTTAAAGTGGCACAACACACAACTTGACTTTATGATTAAGATTTGACTAAAAGTGAATGAATATAAAAGCTCATCTGTAGGAAAGTCATCCAAATATGAATGTTCAACAATTCACATGTACAGTGAATATAAACTCTTATCTGTTATTTCATCGTTCACAATAAAATGCATAAAAAACCCCTGCAATTTTTTCTTTTCGGAAAATCTTAAAATTATATGAAAATTTAATAAACAAATTTACAAAATACTATTACAAGAAAATTATCTACAGACACTTAAGGTTTTTCAAAGATTATTCACTTTTTTGTTTTTTCAATAGTTTGTCTTTCATTTGAATATTATACTATAATGCTCGGTTGATCGATTGAACACGTGTAGAAATATTAATGTGGTGGGTAGGGTACCCTACTTAGTGGATAAATATACATCTTGTATCTGACTCCATATTCGTGCGGATATTCATTATTCACATTTTTTTAAAATTCATGGGTACCTACAGGTATTTATAAAAAAAAATAATATTTAACAACATATTTTAACCATAAATTCAAATAAAATACAATACATATCATTCATACATTTCAAACAAAATTCAAATAACTCATTTAAATGGTGTTGAATGTCAATTTACAAAAAAATGAAGATTTTTTAGAATCAATTGATAAAAAATAATTCATTCAAAATCAATGTGTTAATATTTTAATAATAATTTTTAATTTTTTTCTAATTTAAATTATGTTATAGCGGGTACGAGTATCTACGGATACGAATATTTTTGACATCCTTAACCAGGTAAGATTATTTTAAAAGAAAATTCATACATGACATTAAGCATTCACTGGTCACATGAGTTTATTTTAAAAAAGTTTTAAGAGACATCACTAGACGCTTAGTTACGCCTTAATCTCAAGTATTGTCAGTTTAACGAACTAGCCTAGTTCAGACAGGCCAAAGCCCTTCTCAATACCATTACCATCAAATTGGATTGATCGCAAGTCTTTCATACAGATCATGCGTCAAGCCGCTTGATCCACAACATAGTAAAATTAAATGACATTCGTCAAAATCATCTAATTAACATAAAGGGATAATTAATCAAGATTAAAAACAATTAAATCCTAATTATATCAACCTTAATCATAATACGTGAAAAAATTATAAATATAGATCTAATTATTATATCTTTTCATATCACATTAATTACAACAATTATTACTTTAATAAAAAAATCATACAGACTTGAGAACTTTTGACATTTACGATCTGATCAGTCAACCTAACAGAATAAAAGACATAAAAAGCTTAAAAAATTATTTAAGTGATCATTTAACTCTATCCCAGAACAATCAATTTTTTCATGTAAATGTAGGGGTTAATATTATAATACTCTAATGATATTTGTTGTCGTCTGAACTTACAATGTAAATCAGTTTACAATGTATGGAAATTCTGCATAGTGTCCAAACAAAGGATTATTGATTTTACAGAAAGATTATTAAATATTTTTCTCAATACACAATTTGTTTTCTGAACCACAGTATATAAGCAAGTTTATGAATTGATCAGAAGATTCTTTCCTGATTTTTTAACTAAAATTTATATTAAAATTGTAATGTAAATTCAAACACAATTCAAAGTACGCAGATTCCAATTAAGATAGTTTTTTTTTTCTCATTAATTTTTTTATAATACTTTTTTTCACTGTTCTTTTTTATGTTGTATTTTTTAGCAAGAAAAAAATATATATATATATATATATTATTTTTAAATTCGAGGTTTCGTCTGGTTCCTGAATAGCCACAGAACATCGATGAGTCCATCAATTTGAACCACAGCTCAATAATAATAATAATAATAATTATTATATTATTATTATTAAACTTAATATTTCATTAATAATTAGAATCAATCTAACGGTGTGAAAGAGTCCAGTTGGAAAGGTAGGTGTATTATATAAAGCTTGCAAGTGACTGAAGTGAACTGAAATTATTCCATGGATTGTGGAGCCATCAATCAAAATAATGACTTTCTGGTACACCTCCATAATTAATCATCATTCTATTTAAATTATTGCCCTAATTAATGTCTTTTTTCTAATTAAACTCTATATATACTGAGTTTTGAGTTGTTTTTCACTTACAGGATCATCCATTGCTTAGATTTTAAGTGCAAATAGTTAAACTATAGACTCCGACCCATCTTTATATATATATTTCTTTTATAATAAAATGTTCTTGTTTGTATTGAAATGTCTTAGAATAATTGCGTTTATCTTGTTTGTTACTCAAACATTTCATATATTCTTTTCCTTTTGAAGTTGGACATAATTGATAAGAATATAATTGTTATTATTTAAATGTTTTAGAATGATAATAAATAAATAAAATGGCAAAAATAAAAGGCATAATAGTTTAGGGTTGTTCTTAGCCATAGGATACTCAATTATTAGAAGCTTAAGTGCAAAACTATCTCACCCTCACAATAAGTGGCAATAATTGTTAGAAAGAAAAATATTATTATGTTAAAAATAACTAAATAATATATAAATAGTACTTATGAAATTTAAAATACGAAAATATTTTAATATTAAATATACTATAAGCTTATTTTTCTAATTTGGATAACTTAAAAATAAAGTGTGAGACTCACCTTTCATTTAATTATTTTCTCTCTTAACTTTAGAGTTTTCAATAAATTTTAACAATTAAAAAATATACGGAACAAAGGCAAACATTTTAACCATTATTCACATCTTTTAGTAAATATTTCGTTGAAGTTAAAACTCTATCAATTGTTCTCGCGCTTTTATATATGATTTGGAAATCAATTTTGTAAAATCTTTTATGGTGGATTATTTTATTTTTTAATTCAATCATCTTTATGTATTTTTGTCTTTACAATAAAATTTTGTGTGTGACTCTTCTGTTCGTTTTTGGTGCTTTATCATTTATGTTTTTGTTGTTGAATCTAAACTTTGGGAAAAAAAATTATAACTTGTTTTAAGATTGAACAATTTAGAGATGTAATTTTATACATAATTTTATATCTCCTAAATATTTTAAACACGTATTATCTATACAATACATGTCATGTGTAAAAATAACTAAAATTTAATATTTTCACATTAAAGTTTTAAATTTGTTTATAAGGAATTAGGATAAGTGAGCTTATGGTGGGAATATTGGAGTGATACTAGATATGATGCTTATAAAAATTGCATTAAGTTGAGTTTATAAAATCCAACCACGATGAATTATAGTTAGCATAAACTTGATTTGGTAGTTTTGAATGGTTTTCTTTTAATCACCATGTTTAGTTAAAAGATATAATAGCACATAAGAATTAAGAATATAATGGTGGAGGAACAAATTTGTCTTTAATAAATATTACTGCCTAAATGACATCATGTTGCACATAATTTGGGATTCATACATTTTAATAAAAATAATAATACAAAATTGAAGATGATAATCAAGTCTTTAAAAAAACTATAATTAATTACAGTTCTATAATTCGATTGAGACAAACCAATTCTAAAGAATAAAAAAAAAATGTGGTCCTACAGAAACTTTTTCACAACTATTATTTTGATCACAACATTTAAGAAAAACTACCTTTATAATATTTTAACTGAAATTTTCAAAAAGTAGATGATGGATAAAATATTTTTAATTAAAAGATCACGAAGAAAGTCGTACAAATATTAAAATACCATCTTTAGAATATATAAATTATTTGAATGATACTTATAAAACATGGTAGCTTCAGTTGATTTCCATATAACCATATAAGTATATAAGATGGCTGAATCTTGCCATATTTAAATTTTATATATCTAACTCATTATCATTAAAAAAAATACAAAAGTAGAATTACATAATTTAGTTTTGAAATTTTGTTGAATATTTTTTTTTTCAACAAAATAATAATTTTAAAATTGTATTTTGATATAGATCTATTTTAAATATACTTTTTTAATTTACTCATTAAATATTCTTATATTTAAGGATATTTTTTTAATCATGTTCCAATGAATTAATATGACATTTGTTATATATTATTCTTTAATTTTTAATAAAAAACTTTTCTAATTAAACAATTGAATAATTATATAGAATTATAATTCTGAAGAGGTAAAAAAAATTAAATTTGTGTTATAGGTTCCCTTTCACCACTTTTAAAAAATAATTTTATTACTTTATTTTTTATTAATATACTTAGTTAAAATAGAGTTCAAAATTAAAGAAAATTATCGAAATTAAAATCTGATTAAGAAAAAACACATAAAAGATAACTTTTTCATCTCATGTTAATAGAATAATTAATAAAAAAATTCATAAAATAAAAATAATATTGCACTATAAAAATAATATTTTACTATCAACGTAAGATAATATAAAGTTATATAATTTTTTCAACAATAAAAACATAAAAAATAAAATGAGAATAATAAATTTATATTTATTTATTTTTTCTGTATAAACAGAAGACAATACAAGAAAATGGAAAACAAACACAAAATGTAAATAATTAAAAAAAAAATAGAAAGTAAAAATATATATTAATAATTTTATTTTTTATTATATTTAATGACACGCATAAATTTCTAATATACAAAATTTAAAAATTTTGGAAGGATGAGGACAGTGACTCCAATCACGCTCCTCTCGTGTAGACAGGTGGAAAGAAAGAGATTTAGGTTTGGTCCCAAAAGGTGAGCTAATCCCTCCAAACCTCACATAATCACATCACTTTCTAAAACCAAACTTCAATTTTCGATGATTTCTACATTCTATCTTCCTTTTCCATCTACTTAGGACAATCAAGAACAAGGTTGCAATACAAGAATTCACCAACCAACCTTGCATTAAGATGCCATGGAGAACCACTACATATAGTGGTTCTAGTAAAAAAACCTAAATTTCTTCTTTCGACATTTTATACTGTTAGGTATGTTACTGGGTGGGTAAGAAAATATACTTCCTATAGTTGAAATTTTTTAAGCAAGATTGGGTAATTATGTGTATTTTAATAATTATTCGATAATAGATGACACTTTCATTGACCTGTTGGTGGAATAGTGATTGGCATGTGAGTTTTTTTAATAAAAAAGATATAAAATTAAAATCACTAAAACAAATAGTTTTGAATTTTTTTTATAGTTATATTATTTTCACACATTTACGTAATTTAATTCATCTATTTTTTCTAACTAATCTATCTTATGTACTAACAACAATATCCAATAAAAAACGTGTACTTTTATTAATATTTCTAGACTAAGAGCATTATACCTTAAAAAAACTAGAGTTTTATTCCAGAACTAAAATAAAAATATAACTATCGCACTAATTTTTATTACTTTTTATATAGTTCTAAAAAAGTAAAAATTATTACCATGAAATCGACTATTCTATTTTATTGTTGCATAAAATGTAGCACAAATGTCATTCCACGTGGCTCTTCACTTGTATGCAGTGTTGATATTTTTTTGTAACCATATTGATTTTTTTCTTATGTTTTTCGACATGTCACGTGTATCCTTTATGCTAAAACTATCTTTTCCTTAAACATGTTTCCAAATAATAATAAAAAAAAGTATCGATCTAAATAATATTATCGTGTCTCACAACAAGTAGTTGTGATTAAAACTATTAAGAAATAGTTTAAAAATTGTTCATTCTCATAAAATTAGTTTATATCATGTAAATTAACTTTATTAATATTAAATATTTGAAAATATAAAACAAAAGAAAACATTTAGAGAGAAGTTGAAGTGTAACCTACATATTTAAGTGGTGCTATCCTTTCATGTTTGCTGCAGCAGCATGGACCACGCTTCAAACCACCATAACTGTATCTTTCGTTATTTTCCCTTCCACTCACAACTGTCTTCAAAACCTTTCCATTACATTAACCTCTCTTTTTTATGTCATTTTCGCATCAATTAATATGCCATGTTCTTTTTTTTCAATGAAGTTATGTCTATCAAATCAATATTTTCAAATTTGAATAATAAGAAACAATAAATTTGTGCACTTTGTAGGACCATCTCCCGTAAAAGGAAAATTACATAAGTTTTTCTTTTTAACATTTAATATTTTTATCGATAAAATACTTTTTATAAGCAACCTGAAGAAAAAAAACAAACACGTGGCAGCTTGTAATAAATAAAAGACATTTTAATAACATAACATCTTAAAATAGATGGTGTTCTGATATATGAAAAATAGTATATTGATATTTTAGGAGCTCGTCGGGATTAGGGTTATAATATGTGTATTTACTTCCATAGATATCATCCGCTATAACAAGGTTGTAAATGGATTTTCAAACTTATATAATAATTACTTTAGGGTTTGTTTATGGAAAACAACAACAGAATGTCAGAAAATACAGATTATATCTTATCCCAAACGTTGATTTCTTGGACTGGTTTTCTCTTGACTTGTGTGCGTCTTTTCTTAATGTTGGTTGTCTGAATCCTTAAGGGGTTACCTACGGAAAGGACGATCAAGTCATCAAGGGTTCTCAAACATCAAATCTCATATTGGTGAATGAATGAAAACTTACCTTTTAATTGTTGGGGTCCATATGTATTTATAAAGTCATTAATTGTGTCTGCCTTTTCTTATGGGCTGGACCCCCTTTAGTTATGTTGGGTCAATGTTCAGATTCTAGATGGGTCTGGGCCAAGCCCAAATCCTATGTATATGTGGGAAGACAATAGGAGCTTCGCTTGTAATTTGGTAAGTTTTGGAGTTAATGGTTTTTCATTATACACTATTGGTAGACGGCTTGGACCGTTATGTATATTATTTTATTCAGTTGACCATCTGTCTATTCTTTTTATAATAAGACTATATATAAACAGTTTATTAGACTGGATAGTTGTCTGAATTTGCCTAAGTATAGTACAAAGCTTTTATATGTTACATGTTTATCTAACAATTAACTTTTTTTTTTTTACTGTGAATGAAAATGTTCCTTCTTATGATCATTACTCCATAGAATCAATCACCCTTTAGGTCTTGATAGAAAGATACACCTTTTATTAGGTCTTAATTAATGGGTATCTCTATGTAATGTTGGAATAATAAGATGGGACAAAATAAAAATACATTGAAATCGAACTCAAGACAATCGAAATATTTAAAATATGATTAAATGAAAATTTTATTTTGGTATATGATGTATCCATTTATTCTTTAACTAGTTTTCATTAAAACAAAATTGACTAAAACTTTCGAAAAGATATTTTTATTTACGAAGTTTGAAACCGAAGCCTTACTTGAAAAGTTCAAACTCAATTATTGAAATACATGTCTAGAGAGCATTGGAGGTAAATTTTATTTGTCACATCCGAAAGAAAATTTGGTAATAATGAAACATTATGTTTTTGCTGATTTCATGGTTCAGTTGCATAGCATCATAACCAGTAGTCGGTAGCGAATAGATTCTTGCCATATACTTTTGGTCACTCCATTTTCCAATCTTTCCCATTACTTCACCTTATGCATTTTTTTTAACATTTCATTTTGGAGTAAAAAGAAGAAGGAATAAATAATGTAAAAAATTATAAATTTAGTTAAATAGTTAAAAATGTTGTGTAATAAGGTATTTGTGGGAGAGGTTTATTGAAGATTGGAAAATTAAATAATTTTATATTTGAGAGGCATGTATTAAAACAAATAAGATCAGGAGTATATTCTAGGTTTTGTTGGTCTCTTTGGAGTGAATTCCTAAGTCGCCATCGAATCGTTGCAGTACAGCGATGTTTGAGCAATGGTGCGAGGAGGAATAACGCGAAACTGCTATCAAACAACCAATAATTAAGCTACAAACATGGACACTTGTCATCTCTTAACGCTCTCGTTTTCATATCATTCATTTTCAGTTCAATCATAGACAGACACGTAATTGAAATTTCGTTGGTACACTTGGGAATGAAGTTGTCATCGGTTTTCCAGAGTTGTCTTGTTTGGTTTTCCAGAACTATTTAAAATATTAATTTTAAAAAAAATTAATTAAGTTTTAATTTTATAAAAAAACGAGTTTTTTAATTGAGTTTTTGTTAATTTTTTTACTAAATACTGAAAAATGGTGTATTATCTAAATGATTTGTCATGCTTTAATTCTTTTATGAATTTATTTATTATTTTGTTTATTTGTCTAAGATTTTGATATTTGTTCTCATCATTAATCGAACAATATTATAAGCATCTCATGAATCCAATCTCATTATATATATTCGGATAATTGAGTCATAAAGTTTTATTGTTTGCTATTACATATTTTGGGTGTCTACTATTTTGCTTGTTCATAACCTGTTTTAATATTTGTTCGCTCATTAATATGTTAAAAAAATATTTTTGTCTCTAGCTTACCTTTCTGTTTGATGTCTGTTTTACGTTTGCCTTCTTCTTTTTATAATGATTACCAAATTTTTTGTGTGAGCAGATATGAAAATTCATGTTGGTCACCATGCATATGAGGACATTGCTGTGCAATCTAGCCCTTGTGTTGGATTTTGGCTCACCGTTGAGTCCTTTTTGAAGAATAATGTTAAATATAATTTCTTGCTATGTGAGCAAATTCCTAGTTTGAATAAATATGTGTATAAATTCTGGTTATGACATCTGTTTTGTGTCTTAATCCCTCTTCAATATATTATTGGATAATTGTAATAGATAATTTCTTTATACTTTTTGTCCAGTGCTTTATTTATATTATATTTATGTGATATTTTATTTAATAAAATTATTCTTTTAAACGATGTCACATTTTGATTTTTATACTGATTTTTCATTTTATATTATATTTATGTGATGTTTTATTTAATAAAATTATTCAATTTAAAGGACGTGACATTTTGATTTTTATATTAGTTTTTCATCTTGTTTTTGTATATAAATATAAAAAAATATTCAAATGTTTTAAAAACTTCAAATTTAATTAATAAAAATATGAATAGAAATATTTATATAGTTTTGTGCATATTTTTGATTTGAAAATGTATTTTATATTTTAAAATCTTTAAATTCTTATTAGCTTCAATTATGGATTGTTTTAATTTGAACAAAAGAAAAACGATATGGTTTCATGCACCTCCCCCTTTATTTAAAAAGGCATTTCTTCTTGCACTTCTATCATTTTTCCCTGGAACTCCGTATATTTTGAAAATTTCAATTTTACCTTTTTATTTTCCATTTTCAATTTCAGAATACATAATTCAGATATATTTTAGAATACATAATCTGAAATACGAAATATATATTCTGAATCATTCAATTCAAAATGTGAAATAAAAAATGCAATCTAAATTTTAGAATACGAACTTTACATTTCAAATTATATGATATAAAATGTATTTTTTATTTCATTTCAAATTATATAATTTAGAATGTGTTTTTAATATTTACAATTCAAAATATAATTTTTTTTATTTTGAATTACACGATTCAAAGTACAACAAAAATAAAAAATATTTTAAGTTATATAATTTAAAATATATTTTTTATTTTTGTATTTCGGAGTGTAGAACTGAGAACATGTCTTAGTAAGAAGAATAATGAAAAGTGGAGGAAGGAGCTGTACTTGCGGGAGGGAAAGAGAGTGCAAACTTTGTCTCCAATCATAATTTTTTATTTTTTCTATCAAACTTACATCATTTTCTTTCATTTATCTTTTTCAAAACTGGATAGGGAATCAAAGATAATGAGAAGAAGAAGAAGAGAGAAAAGGTGGGAGAGAAGAGATGGTGGAGGAAGAAGAACAGAACGAGATAGGGGTAAAATGGTATTTTTCATTGGCCTTTGGAGGTGCAGGAAGAAATGTCCTTTAAAAAATGAAAAATTAGTCTGACCCAATAACGGGTTGAAGCCCACAAGGTGGTTATCCAGGGCGGCTCAAGCCCATGTAACTGACCCCGTTTCAGAAATAAGCCCAATGAAAAATAAAATTTCTACAAAAAAAAGTGCATTCGCGAGGTAGCAAGAGCGCAGTGGAAGAAGAAGACGAGGAAGAAGGGGTTGTGGTGTGAGATCAGAGAATGGAGGACGATAAAATAGTTGGATATGTTACCGCGTACCTGAAGAAGAAAGGTTTCACGCAAACGGAGAAGATTTTCCAGGAAGAGTTTCAGCATAACAAAACCACCAATTCCTCTTCCAGCAATTCCCTTCTCGAACCCGACATTGCTAACCACCTCCTCGCATTCTCTCAGTACTTCTCCATTCTCCATCCTCTTATCGTTACCCTCCGCTCACGCTTCGTTTCCTCACCGCACTCACTTTTCCCCTCTTTCAAACCCTATCTTTTTCAGATTGGAGAGTGGTCCGGCTAGGTTCCACGACGGCTACAGCAAACTGCGAACATGGACTTATTCTTCACTGGATTTGTACAAGGTAACGCGTGGCTTTTCACTTTCCTTTATCCGTTTTTTTCTTTTTTTCTGTTTGGTTTCCACTCGTTTTTGTTACGTCTCTCGGCGTATTCCTGCAGCATGAGTTGCTTCGCGTGCTTTATCCCGTTTTTATCCACTGCTTTATGGACCTCGTGGCGAAAGGACACGTTCAGGAAGGTAATTTCATGTGTTCTAAATGGGGGCACTTGTGCAATGCAGCACGTGTTTTGTTTTGTTTTTGTTTTTGTGTTTGTGTTTCACTGTAGTTGCTGTTTTCAGCTCGGAATTTCTTCAACACTTTCCGTGAAGACCACGAAATGATGCACTTGCGTGACCTTCAGAAGTTAGAAGGAGTTCTTTCTCCTACCCATCTTGAGGTTGGTTGCTGTCTAAAGTTTTGTATTGGTCTTTTAATTTTTGTCGAGGTTGTTGGGTCGTTAGCAATTAGTGTAAAATATTCCTACGGTAATGTAATTTCTTGTGCAGGAAATGGAATTCGCTCACTCGCTTAGACAGAGCAAATTCAACATAAAGATATGTGAGGTAACGAATTGATTCTCCTAGATGTGTTTATCAGCTGCGCTGTAATTACTTCCTATTTTTATTTTGCACGCATTCAAATTAAATCATCTCAGTCAACTACTTTCTGCAACCTTCAGAACTCTAGTTCCGTGCCCCCTCTGTGGCTTCTTCCCTTACTGTTTAACGACGATTACGTATGCTATTGTTTGGACCATTATTTGTGCTGCTTTTCCTCCTTGGGACTTTTCAAGTCATAATGTATGTTATTGGGTCATGCCTTTAACTTAAATGCAAGTCAGTTTATAGCAATTTGGTTTTCATTTAGCTTTTAAGTTGTTGTAGGTCTAACTCTCTGTTGCTAGTTGTTCCAATGTGTTGGTTTTGTGTGCTGGGCCATGGGGACTTGTGAGTCATTGCTTAATCGTATACATTGAAATTAATGTTCATTTTCTCATTTTATGTTGTGGACAAACTTAATGCAGACAGGAAGTGCTATAATGTTGCATCCTATAAGCCAATTTTAGATTTGCGAAATACTAATATTCTATGAAATATTTAACTACTCATCTCTCGTTGTGGAAGTTGACCTTGCCGCTAAGTTTTTAGTTACTAATTTTTTTTCCTGGATACACTTTACTGGTTGTAGTGAGACAAGGGTCTCATCATCCAGGGCGCACATTTGCAATACAGCTTTCTGGATTTCAATGTATTTTTTCTTTGGGGTTTAGCTTATTTGTGCTTAGCCAAATTGCACACACACTTTGGAAACTTTCTTACAAAATAGTTATGTAAAAAATTGAAACTTATTATAAAAAAGTTAGTATTCTCCAGTTTAAGATGCGACTAACATTTGCTCTCATTTAGAAATGCTAATTATATCATTTTCTGTGTATATAGTTGGATATAATTATAGTAAACCTTGACCATACTGGCATACAAAATAGAAGACCATCTTAACCTTAAACCCTCTCAATTGCAAATTATAGTCAATGTCCCCTATATGTATGTGCACTGCATACTGCAGGGATTGTGATTTAGGTAGCACACCACATGGATGAGTGGTGGCAACTATTCATCATCATCTTTGTATAGTGTCACACATCTTCAGGTGTGGAGCTTTGGCATCAGATAACTTATTGATTGGGATGGAAAATTTGGGATGTATCATAATTTCTAATCTCTGACTCACTTGGCTACCCAGCATTTACAGTGGGCATTTATGGTATGCCATTGCTATTGATTACATTTATCTTGGTGGATTTGGCTCATGCAAGGGCTTAATGGAAGTATCATGCAGGGGTTACGCTCAAGATTAGTTTATGTTTTATACTATAAATATATGAAATTTATCACAATGTCTCTGGAATATGTTCAAAAAGATGACTTATTTTTCTTCTGAAGCCCATGAACCATCAATATCTTTGTCTACCTTGGTTCTTGTTTCTTAATTTTTATCACTGTGGTCTTTATGTCTTTCCATTAAAATGGAGCTAATACATGGGGAAAGCTGATAGCAGTTGATGTTTTGCCAGTATTCCTATGAGCTTCTGTTGCAACATCTACACAGTACACAATCCACCACTATACTCGGTATTATAAATGAGCATATTAACTTTCAAGGTACTTTTATTCGTTATAGATTGCATCTATTCATTTGAACTACTTATTATTGCGTACACTTCATCGTCTTTTGTTGTAAATATAGTTTCCCCCGGACAACCTAGCTTAATTTCTGATGATCCGGAAGCTGTTACCCTTACTGGAAGTAGCCAGGAAGCAGCGAACCGGATAAATCAAAAAGAAATTCACTGGGGGGTGAGTCTACTAGTATTTCTACTAATTTTGAAAAAATTACCAGTTTTCCTGGTTATATTGTTTCTGTCAATAGAAAGTGCCTTCATAGCTTGAGAGACACTTGAAACTTTTTTAAATGCCCTGCTTCACCAATAACTATCTGATTTAATTCTCAATGTGTTTCTCCTGTAGTTACTTGAAGATTCTCTTGAAGAACGGCTAGAGAAGGCAGGGGCCTTGCTTTCAGACTCGGAAAAGGGTGAAGGGGAAACAAAAGAGGGGGAGAATGACGAGACTAAGGTATATCTGTAGTAATATTTACATGACCCTGTCAATTTATTAAGTTTCACTTTTTCTTATAGAATTTGAGGAAATACGGCACCATTTATTTCTAGTATTTAGGCCTTTCAAACAGAGTGTGTGCATGTGTCTTAATTTGGGATGTCTTATTTGAGTGTTTTTTCACTTTAGTTTTCGAATATTTTTCTTTTAGAAAAGATCCATTGAAGGAGGAAAGCAGGGTGGTTCAGTAAAAAAAGTAAAAAAGGACAAGGGTGGTAGCGCAACTGGAAAGAGTGCAAAACCTGAAGCCAGTACTGTACCTGCAGCTCCTCGAGTTAAGCCTGAACTCCCCTTACCCTTAATGTATTCTCTCTATCCCATAAGATATTATGTTCATTTTCTTTTCATTAGAAATTGTATAGCTAATGTGAATGGCACAATTCTAAAATAATTGATGTTATTAAAGCTGGAGCAAATGAATCATTTGATTGGCATATGTTATCTAAAAGGGATTTTTTTTTAGTATTTTATACTGTCATTTTTGTTTAAACATATAGCCAAATAAAAAAAATCAGCATTCACATATTATCAAAACCAAATTTAATAAGGCTACCTTCCTGTTATGGTTGGAATTAAAATTATTCTTATAATTTGAGTCCTTTTGCTTACAGAGTTTATCAGAATTCTGAGGCTGGGTGGGCTCTATTGCTTGCAATGTTTTGCATGATATCTGCAATTAGTTGAGTGGAACCTAAAATGGACTGAATTCTAAATGGTTTTTTTGTGATAAAAAAAATTTCCTGGGTCCCGTCCGTGCATTTTTTGATTTTGTTGTAGATGTTCTAGCATTGTGTTGCTTTATGTAGCTGTAGGTTTAATGCTTGTTTTAGATCAGACAGGAAGAAAGTTCAACCTGAAATAATGATGTTGAGGTCTGGGCATGACTGTTTTTTGTATTTTTGGGGGTTTTAAAATGAAGAAAATATACTAGAAAGGAGGTGGGGGTGACATCAAATAGTAGGAGTATAAGAAACCCTGCAAAAAGGAAACTCTAAATATACACCATAAACATGGAGAAGTTAAGAATGCAGCTAGGTTTCCAAGTTTCTCTGTGAATGCAAGCCTTCCCACTACTTTTTGATCCTTTATTTCTGTGGAAATTTGGTGGAAAGGAATAGAGAATGGAGATCAGGTAGAAATTTCCCATTTAGTTTGCTTGACACAATAGAAAGAGCAAGAGAATTTTGTCACACATATTCTCATATGGAAAACTTTTTCTCATTTTTCTTTTTTAGTGTGAGCTCTAAACTCTTTAGTTCTATCCTTAATTTCTCCTTGTTCCTTAAAAAAGAATAAAAGTGTATACATTTCTTATTCTTTTCTATTTTTTTCTCTTCATCCAAACTAAATAGAGATACATTTCTTTTTTGTATTCATCCAAAGAATTCATTCTTTTCTCTATATTTCTATTCATAAACGACAAGATGTAGGAGGGTAAGCCTCTACTTTAAACGGGAGTTCCAAGTCTAAGACTTGGTTGATTTGGGACTCCTCTATGGTGCATCTAATCCTGTTTAAACGGAAAGAGTGGTCATGTACTATGTGCAGATGATCCTACACTTTAAAAGTAGGTTTGGATATACTTTGAATTGGAATTCTGTGTTTGGCACCTGCCAATGAGACCACTCCTGTGTCATTTTTAAACTTCTGTTACTGATTATTTTTAGCCTAAGTTGGCTAATTGGATGGGTTGGTAGTACATAACTATTTACTTGTCTTTCTATTTGTGGATAAAGTGTTTAGATCCGACATTTCTCATAATTTGAAGGGTAAAAGGGCTATTTTTATTTGTTTCTATCGAAATCCTATAATTATAGTTGAGTTCTTGAAGTAGTTAGTTATTCAACATATTTATTGGACGAAAAGTACGTAATTTTCTAAATTCTCCACTTCTGTATATTTTGTTATCATATGATGCTACCTACGTAATGTAAAGTATTAATATTACTAATTGATGTAAATATTTCAATCACCAAAATATTGAACTTTTTGTAACTTCATTTAACTGATTCTTGTAATGCTGAATTTGCAGCCCAACTGAGGTGGAACAGTCCATCCTTGAAGATTTAAGGAACCGTGTACAGCTCAGCAGTGTTGCATTGCCGTCAGTTAGCTTTTACACATTTATAAATACACATAACGGGTATTGTCCGACACATTTACTATTGTTATCTATATATTGTTTGGATTTCTGTTGTTGAATTCATTTTTGCATACCATCTCAGTTTAAGCTGTTCATCGATATCCCATGATGGGTCATTAATTGCTGGAGGATTTTCTGACTCATCACTCAAGGTTTTTTTCTTCCCTATATTTCTTCTTCCATTCACCTCTTAATAGAAAACCCTCTTTCTATGGAGTTCTAGATTGATTGAAGTAATTTCTGATTTGTATACCCAGGTTTGGGATATGGCAAAGCTTGGACAACCAGCTGCTAATTGTAAGTTTGTATCTGTAAATTTCTTTTGTTTAGACATACTGTTACTGTTGCATCATTGCGTGAGAAATGTGAATATAGTCAATCAGGTACAATGGTTCAGAGAAAATGTAGTTTAAGAATACACTGATGATATCAACCTGTAATTAATTTAAGCAAGGCATTCAGTGGTATAGCAGTTATACTTTTCACTGCCTCATGTATAAAGAGAAGAGAGGTTCTTAGCAGTACCACTCTTTCTAGTCATCTAGTGATGGAATTATTGTCTTGGACTTTGTTAGTCTAGGAGCATTTAATTCACATAGAAAAATAAAGTTTTGGTGGTTTAAGAATGTGATCCGCATAGGCACCAGTGCACTTCGGGCTCTAATAGTAAATTGAGATTTGAGTTGAATGAACGTGGCAAACTTGGGTGGACGAAATCTCATGCAATTTACGAGCATTTTGACCATGACCAAATGGTTTTGCTTGCTGTAAAAGTCTAGTTATCAATTTTGCTATCATTAGCTCTTTTGCAGGGTGAGAATGAAACACCACCAAATGATCAAATGTTTGGGCTAGGGGTTGGGAAAAGACAGTATACACTATTTCAAGGTCATTCAGGACCTGTTTATGCAGCCTCTTTTAGTCCCGTTGGAGATTTTATTCTTTCATCCTCAGCAGACTCAACAAGTAGACTATCTCATTTTTGTGTCGTATCTATTTTTTTTTCTTTAATATTAGTTTCAATTCTGAACCTTATGTATCTTAAATCTTTATGCAGTTCGGTTATGGAGCACCAAACTTAATGCCAATCTTGTTTGTTATAAGGGTCACAATTACCCTGTCTGGGATGTTCAGGTAAAACAATTTATTGCAAGCTTTTATTTTCTGATAGTGAATGTACCAGTTGCATGAATAAAAGTTTAAAATTTAAGCATTAAAATATGATGTCTACTTCTTTAATTGCTTAAACAAATATAGCATATGCAAGTTAGATATGCTCCAAATGTCTGTTAATGTGATCCACTTTATTTAATAAATAAATTTAACAAGACAGGATTGAAGCAAAGAGGTGGCCTAACAAATGACATCGATGTAGCAAAGCCTCCCCTATCATTTGAGCATAATATTTGTGAGGGACATACAATCCCACCCTGTTTATTTTCTTGCCTGTTTAATGTGGTATAGTATGTAAATGATACAAACTAGTTCTTCCATTTTTGCCTCTGTAAATTACTTCACAGTTTTTACTGGTAAGATGTCATGGAACTTTTGTTTGTTACGAATAGAAAGTTGTGTATATGACGGGCATGCATCTATGGGATTTGTTGAAGAGTCAATGCTGTGCTTTGTACCCTCAAATTAATAGTTGCAGCTTGTAGAATTCTGCTTTTTAGTGCAAATATACTTTATTCCTTTTTTCTTGCCTTCGGACGTCATTCTTGGCTGCATGTACATTCTGGAAGGCTGGGTTATTTATTTCTTTTTGTGGATGCAGTTTAGTCCTGTAGGGCATTATTTTGCCAGCTCTTCACACGACAGAACTGCTAGGATTTGGTCAATGGACAGGATACAGCCGTTAAGAATAATGGCAGGGCACTTGTCTGATGTTGATGTAAGTTATTGCATTCAAGATTCTTTGTTGCTTCTGTTTTTTTTAGATTTTGTTCTTTTTTTAGATCCATATTTGCCTCTAGCTTATTTTGTTTTATATTTACATATTAATTGCTTCGGATTCATACCCGTGATTTAATTAGGTGTACATCTTTAAGTTTATGATCAAGCAGGGCTTTGTGAAGTCTGTTTTGAATAGGGGAAATTATCTTTTGTTTCTCTTGTTAACTCATAATAGTGTAATTGAATTCCTAATTGGTTATATACGTTCAAAGTATTTGTCTCAGAAAACTATATTTTGCCACCTAATCTTAGAAGGTAAAAATTGAGTTATTCTTACCATTATGTATTAAGCCAATATCCTTACGTATTTTGTGTTCTTTTTTAGTGTGTACAATGGCATGCCAACTGCAACTACATCGCAACTGGTTCCAGTGACAAAACAGTTCGACTATGGGATGTGCAGAGTGGTGAGTGTGTCCGGGTTTTTGTTGGTCACAGGGGTATGATTTTGTCTTTGGCAATGTCTCCTGATGGTCGCTATATGGCATCTGGGGATGAAGATGGCACGATCATGATGTGGGACCTCTCTAGTGGCCGCTGTCTCACACCTTTGATTGGGCACACGTCTTGTGTCTGGTCCCTTGCATTCAGGTGATCCCTTATTGCTATATTTTATCTCAATTAGGAAGTGGATTAAAGGTTTTTGAGGTTGCTATCTATTTGGTAACAATACTTACGGTCCACTCATAATGGTTGGATGTATCAGTTCTGAAGGTTCTATTCTAGCATCTGGATCTGCTGATAGCACTGTAAAATTGTGGGATGTAAATACGAGCACCAAGGTTTCAAGGGCTGAAGAAAAGTAAGTTCGTCTATTGTGACAATTGTTTTTGAATCTTTTGTCATAGGAAGTTTTTTATTTCTAACTAATCCAAGTTCTTGGGAAAATTTATAAAATGTGTCTGGTTAGTATTCACCTTCTACAGGAATAAATAATATATTTACCACGAAGTCTCATTGAGAGTTGTACTAACACTCAATTACCACGTCAAACTTTTTAAAATCTGGATTTCATTTTAATCGGGATAAAAATCCGTTAAATTGGAAAACTATGAAAACCGACTTTTTAAGATATATAACTGGTTTGGCTCTTGAAGCGTTTTTTTTTTTTTTTTTTGTGGCTGGGTATTCTAACAGATATATTTATGGCATTTTCAGTAATGTTATTTTTTTTTATAAATTTATTTTTGTTAATACTATGAATGTTGTATTAAAACTGTTTTGACTCTGATTGATCCCCGTTGAATTTTTGAACATGAACTCCATATCTTCCGTTACGTTGGTAGAAGTGGGAATGCTAACAGACTTAGGTCGCTGAAAACTCTGGCAACCAAATCAACCCCAGTTTACTCATTGCGGGTAAGATGACTTCATGAATAATGTTGTTATAATTTTGTAGGATTCAATCATGTATGTATGTAAGTTTTTGACGCTTGCATTGTGTTGTTTGAAACAGTTTTCTCGAAGGAATCTTCTGTTTGCGGCTGGGGCTCTATCAAAAAGTGGTTAATATATTTGAGTACGTCTACTAATAGATAGATCAGATCAAAGTGGTAGTAGCTGAATTTATCGCCTAAAAAGCAACGCGCATCGTGGTTTTGTACTCCCTCGTGTCCTTTATGTACGGAATCTTCACAAGGGCTGAGAAGTTCCGTTAAATTTTAATGATACTAAATTTGTCAGTTATTTGTATATTTTTTATAGTTAATCATAAATTTATTGACACATTATTCTCTTTTCATTTCATTGATGTATTTCCACTTCACTTATTACTATTAATCTTTCCATATTTTCACGAGAACGTAAGGAATTGATCTAATATATTTATTGTTTTTCGATAACATAAGTTTTATGATTAAAAGGATTTTATAAGAAAATCCTTTGATTATTATTTCCTATGCTGGCCTTTTTATATATTACTGTTAATTTTGTCATCAATATTTTTACCTCTTCATGAATCAAGGTACAATGTATATATCAGTGAGAAATGATAGACTTTTTTTTGGCGGACGCACGAAGAGTGGTAGTTGGAGGAGCCTTGACGCGTCAAAATTTAATTGCAAGAAAGATAATCAAATGACCCTGATTCTCGGCAGCTCTCCCAAATTTATTGAAATTTGCATATATTTATTTATTTGTTTATATATGTATATACGCGCGAATGTATATACATATGTGTATATATCTATGTCCGAAGAGCCAGAAAGTAGTTGTGATCTTTATATTTCGAAATAACAAATCTCTGATTATCGGTTAAGGGATATATTGGCGAAAAAATAAATTGATATATTAGTGGATATATTACTTTATTAATAAAACGAAGACGCTGTCATTGAATTTATTCTAAAAATATCTCAACCGAGGGAGAAAGTTCTGTCAAATCACGTACCGTCGAGAGGACATTTATGGTTAAATTATGCATGAAATATTTGAAGCCAATTTTAAGGTCCAAATGTGTATAGATTAAGTGATAAGTGATGGAACTTTTTTAGTTTAAATAGTGATTTCATGTGGTGTTGAAGTTATCCACAGGTGTGTGTATATGTACACACACACAGACAATTGAAATATTGGTTCGTAAAAGAGAATAATCTTTTTTACTAGATTCAACCTGTATTAATTATAACGTAAAGTGTCAAATTTTTACCAATAAAAAACTTTAGTTTCAGAATCTGACAGGAAAAAGGCATACATGAATAGCATGAGCTTGAAGTAAGATGATCGATAAGGTCTGTGCAGGCAGGCATTTAATATTACAAGTCTTTCTGTATTGTTAAGTTTCTTCCTGAAACCTAAAAGTGAGGCTAATAAGATTGGTAGTTTAATATTGACCATAACTTGAAACTAGTTGTTCCAAAAATATCTCCGTCTCATGGTACAGTGAGTGACATTTGAATGGAACACCAATTACAACCACAAACCATGCTTCTAAGTAAACGCCTAGGAAGAAAGATTCTTTTCTTATCAACTAAAGTATTTTGTATCACCAAAGAAACTTTTCATTTATTTCCAAACCACAACTAGTTTTGTTAATTCACATAATAATAAACAGATAACAGATTTTTGTTGAGCACAGGTACTTTGTTTCGCCTTTTGTCAGCTACCCCACTGCAATCCAAGGCTGCCTTTTGCTTTCACACACAAATTTAAAATCACAATATTCTCAATCCATATTTAGTAATTAGGATGAATCCACCTCTTCATTATACCACACCCAAAGCTAACTACATGTCAATCAAACTCCAAAACAAAACACTGTGTATATGACTTATAAAAACTCACTCACACTATGATTAACTTCTGCTAGCTTAGGACAACAATAAAGATGACGAGTGCAGACAAGTCAAGAATACAATTTTTTTCCTAATTACTGCTTTTGATGAAAACTTGATAGATTTTACCGTCATACTCACAAGCTCATTACTTTTGATACTGAGCTCCAAAATGTCCTTTGAAAATGGTTGATCATGAAAAACTATCAAATACAAACACATTTTGGAGTATCATATGGTGTCAGGATGTGTTTGTATTTGATCCTTGTTTTTTACAAGTTTAGCTGATATGTTTATTAATATAAGGTAAAATGACATAAATCACTTTGTAACCTCTCAAGGCTTGTATAATAGCTCTTCTAAAAGTCTCTTAAATTGTTGGAAAAGTTCCACTAAAGAATGTTAACGTGGAAGGATATAATGTTAAATGAAGATGCAAGCTTAACCACAAAGACTTTTTGTTAACTGGAAAAAGATTTAGAATACAACAAAACTTTAAAGCCTGAATCATTAGCCTAAACATTTGTATAAACAATTAGACAATTGAATTTAAGACTTTAGCCTTATCAATCACTGTTTGAATGTCTAATCAGAAGCTGAACACTGTAATAGCATAAATAAGTGGACAGATTATTGAAACAACCACTTTGAGCTATCATGATTCGGAGTTGATAAGAAAAAATAACAAATTTGAAGTGAAACCCTTTGGAAAATCCAAACATAAAAATATGTAGTTATAGTTCTGAATTGAAAATGAAATCCAATTAACTAAAACTTAGGGCCACTTGGTTTCTACTTTCACTTCCAATAAAAAAATGCCATTTTAGTTTCTATTTACACAAAATTGTATAAAAAAAAAAGTAAACATGACTGTCAATTTTGTAATTGAAAAGTTAAAAATTGAAATCCTTCTGAAATCTAACAGACTTTCAATTTTAAAGTGAAATTTACACGCTTCCACATACAAGAATGATTCACTGGTGCAATCTTTAACCTCTTAAAAACAAAATTTCTGTGGCTTATGCAAAATTCAAGCCATGGAATAAAAAACGTTTAAATCAACTTTCATTTTTCTTTCTCGCATATTTCATCACGTTTCCTTTTATTTTTCTTCTTTCCATCAATACACTACAAAAATGGAGTCCACTTATCATTACTCAAATCCAAAGGGTTTTTATATATTAGTCTTGTGGGGTGGTCGTAAATGTTTGGTTATCTGACCTAGGTAGACAACAATTACTTTGTATACTGTAATGACAAGACAAAAAACATCACGAGTAGTAACCAATTACCTACAAAAACAAAAACAAAAACAATAGCAATAGCGTATATGAGTCAAATGTTTTTCAATGAATCAAACCACTGCTATATAAAACAACAAATGCTCACAATATAACTTCATTTCCCTCAAATCTTTACTTCTTCAGAATTACAAAGCAAATTGAAAGACAAAAAAATTGAGTACCAAGAAGTAAAATCGAATCACAGATATTTAGAAGTGGTGATAAATGTAGTGATATATAGAAATTGTGGAGCGTATTTTTCAGATCATATATATAGATATAGAATATAAATATACAATTGAATCTAAAGAAATTTAGGAAAATAAAATAAAATAAAATAGAAATGCAAGCATATCCACGACGTACTCCTTCTAAGACAGCCACCAATTCCATGTTCTCTTTTCACAAATGAATATATATTGTCTCCATCAAAGGAAAACCAAAATAAATGTGAAAAGGATAGGTGCTTCATGTTACAACTCCATAAAAGATAAATTCTCAAACTATTAAATAAATATACAAAATTACAATTTAAAACCTGCAAAACCTTACTAAACATTATAAATTCTAAATAATAATAATAATAATTATTATACCAGTGCTTACAAACTAACATAAATATAAACCAGATCACCGAAACAGTTTTTCTTCATATAAATAAAATTACTTTTTCTTTTTTTCTTCGAAAACCTTAACATGGAGGAAATAAATGGATGAGTAATCTCCAACTTCCAATAAAAGGGAAAATTTGTTAACATCCAGAATAGTAGAATTAGAAACCACTATGTAGAGGTGGTAGTTGGAGACTATACCAAGAGTAGTTATAATATCATTTGATTTTATGTATAGAAATGAATTTCCATTAATTAGACACGACAGGAGTAAGGTGTTGATTAGCCTATGTCTGAGATTGAACATTAACCTCTTCAATTCTCCATCATTCACGATATATCATACAACTACCAGCTTTAGCTTGAACAACCTATTTCAAATAATTAACAGACAACATAATCATGGTTCTTTTCCAACATTTTACAAAGAAGTAATAATGGTGAAAGCCTAAGTTTAAATCCGCATCAAACTCAGAAAAATCAGGGTGCAGCTTGTTCAAACACACTGCAAAGTTCAAAAGTAAAAAGAACTTAACAAGAAAATCTCCGAAATATTGAAGACATATATAGGAAGGGGAGAATCAAAGTGTTATAGTTAGTAGGCAAAAGGAATCAAAACAGTGTTGACATTCGGAAACTCTCAAAAACAACTTTGTCGTAGCTGAGTACAAACAACGTACACTACAGTTAAGGTGATAGGGTTTAACAGATAAAGCAACCAAAACCGGTTAACACACACACATGAAAAAAAGTCCACGAAACTAGAATCTAGCTAATAACCTGAGGTGGGCACAAAAACTAGTGAACATGAATCAGTACTCTTAATTAATAAACCTCGTTCGCATGTGGAAGAATTATAAAATATAGGGAATGATGAACATGAAATCAGGAAGACAATGTTAGAAAAAGAAAAAAAATCTGTGAGGACCATTCTAAATGACGTGAATGGTCCATGGTCCCATGCTATGCTATACTTATTAAAAAAATTGCCGCTAATTAACCTGCACTGTTGATGAGGGACTTGGTTCTGCCACGCTATCAAAAGTCACGCTTTCTGTTTCATTACAGATAATATAAAATTGAACCATGAGTAATATATAACAAAATCATGAAAGTGAAACATTGAAATAGGGGAAAGAAACAAAGAAACAAAGAAACCGAAAAAACGACACTGGTTTTCACTGTTTGATATAATGAATTAATAAATGACGAACCTGTTGTGAGGCATGGATGACGATGTTGTTGTTGTTGAGTTGAGGTGGTGTGTGGGGTTGAGTTGGGGTTTGTTTGGTGGGAATTGGAACAAAGCAGAGCCAGATTGGAAGTAATTTCCAGCACTGGAAGTTGACAGAAAGAGAAGTGAGCACGCAAAAGTAACAGTGTATGACTATACCAGGTGCCTCTGTGTGCTCACTCTCTTCTGTCAATTTCTATGTTCCAAGAAACAAAAACAAAGCGGAAAAACAAAATGACTCACCAAATTTGGAAAGCTTCACGAAAAGGAAAAGTGGATTTCAGCAATCAAAAGGGGAAAAAAATCTGAATTCATTCAGATCTGGAAGAATAGAGAGACACCCATTAAAGGAAAAACCAAGGACTGTTATATACGATCCACGCCACCTCCCACACACCATCTTATTCATCCACAATTCAATTACTGGAAGATCCATTAGGGTTTGATTATTCATAACTATCAAGAACATCTCAAAATTATAAAAGGAAAACTAACTAACAGGTGTATTAAATTAAAAGGTAAAAGAATAAAAAGACATGTTTTAACTGATATAAAATACTTGTTAAGAAAAGTAACATGATGGAATGGAGAAAGAAAAAAAAAAAAAAGAAAGATGAAAGGGGAAAGCACAGACTGTGGGAAAGGTAAGAGAAAGCCCTTACTCATGCAACACGTCCCAATGACACGTATGAGATCCCAACCCACACACACACACCTCAGAGACTCTGAACTTTGAATAGTTACACAC
>Ga0209589_1001914_pt1 | contig 35257 bp, 23 predicted proteins | sample CowpeawhiteBW_FD_187525 | JGI IMG/M metagenome (GOLD analysis project Ga0209589, IMG submission 187525) | Root nodule microbial communities of legume samples collected from California USA - Cow pea white BW (SPAdes) (version 2) | ecosystem: Host-associated > Plants > Roots > Nodule | place: USA...
ATCGGCATCGTGGTGTGCCTAGTTTTGTAGGGGTGATATTAAGGACCCCAGAACCGCGTTGTTATGCTTTTATCATCGTGACGTTTCCTTTAATTTAGATTATTAATTAAATGGGACGTTACATTTAACGTTATAAAAAGATACTAATTCTATTTTTCACTAAAAGTTGAAGCATCAATAACGTATTTAACCATTTTAAAATTTAAAAAATTTCATAATATTTTTAAACTCTTAAGACGGAGGAATTTAGTTAAATGTTTTATGCTGCAGGTTGTACAATTGTCCCTTAGCAGGTGGACTAAGGAGTTTGGATTCTACTGATCTTTTTATGTTCTTATGTTGTGTCTTCAAATTAAATTGATGGTCATTAATTTTTTAATTTTAAAATATATTAAAATTATTCTTAAAATACCAAAATAATATGGTTTTAATGTTCAACAAAGAATAACACGAAAAAAATTCAGTAAAAAAAGTGGACTCTGGGGTAAGTCACAATGTAAGAGTAAGATTTATAATAAGATAATGGTCGAAGGAGAGATGATTGCATATGATATCAATTAGATTAAATGGGTCAGGTCACAATTGAATTGTAACACTTAAATTATTATATTCTTAAACAAAAAAAGTTACACTATAACTAATGATTATAACTTTTAACCTAATAATAAATAGTCAATCCAACATTTTATTAAGAGAAAAATAAATAAGATAAAATAAAATAAAGATAAGATAATCAATAGAAAATATAACAAAAGTATTGATTCGTGAAAAATAGAGAATCTTGCTCGAGATACATTTGTTATACTATATAGGGGAGGAAAGACATTGACAAGAATAAAGTAAGTTTAAAACAAGCGTGTTCCACGAGTTTAGGAGGCAGATTTTCTAAACAGAATTTACTAGAAATTTTGAGAGTGAAAAAATCCAATTGAAAATTATGCAGCCACCGAGCACACAGGAAAAAAAGGCGAATAAATAGGGATAATGTAGAAGTTGAAGGTGACCCAGTGAACACAACAGCATAGCCATGACCTTCACCATTCTGAGAACCTCTTCAACTCCAATCTGTTCCAAACCTATTTTCTCAAATTTTCTCCTTTCTTCTCCTCCCACCACATCTTTCTCCTACCCAAACCCCATTCCTTCTCCCACACTTTCAATTTTCGCCTCACCCTCTCTCCAACCCAAACGTCGTTTTCGAGGTGGGATTGTCGCCATGGCCGCACCTGGTTCACTCCAAAAATCCGAGGAAGAGTGGCAGGCAATTCTTTCCCCTGATCAGTTTCGCATTCTCAGGCAAAAGGGCACCGAGTAAGAACCATTATGTCTTCTCTTTTTTACCGATTAAGCTTCTCGAACGTTGAAATCGAGTCAAACAATTAATGGGTATGTCAAGTTTCTCCGAATCTTGACTTTCTTTCCCGGGATTTCCCTCTATTCCAAAATTCAAGAATGAAATGAAGTCATGAAAATACATTTTTTTTTTTTATTAAAAGCTGTTTGGATAAACTTCTCTCTAAACATGGATAGGACAAGAAAAAAGAAAGTAAAATAAATTGAGTTTTTGGCATTATACCGAATCAACTTTACCTGACTTGTGTGAAGATGTTTTCTTTTAGCTCCACCAAAGATTGAAGTGTGTAAGTTGATTTTACCTTTATGCTGAAGTTAAATGCATTTTACTTCTTTACTCCTTTTTTCTTTCTCTTATAAGGGCTCACATAAAAGTTTATCCAAGTAAGTCTAAATTGGGAAGGTTTGATTTCACAAATTCACTTACTCCTGGATCATGTAAGGTATATGCCGAGTTATTGCGCATGCTAAAGGTTAATCCTTTGAAAGTGTGATCAAGATTTTAAGTTGCAGTCGAGATGTTTGTTATTATGGAAGATTGTGAACAAATATGGCTTCTGTTGTGGTTGCGGACAGTTGTTTAAATTTGTAATCTTAGTGCTTAGTTTTTATGATCACAGTAATAAGAGGGATTGTTAGTAATAGGTTGTCCTAGCTCATTGAAGTACATCTTGAAAGAGACAGTTGAGTGGAGAGAGATTGATATTACATTAACTGATTTCATGATACAATATTTGATCTTCTTATACTTGTAAATCTGTCAAAACTCTAGTTAACAAACTTAACTAACAGTAAATGTCTTTTAACTATCACTGGCGACCGTAACTTATAGTATTACAGCTGGGTCGAGGGCTACAATGTAATCTCCTCTTAGATACGTTCATTAGTATGTTGTCTATATGCTTGTGGTCCTGGCTGTGATAACACCCTCACAAGAAATGCTGTGACTAATTTCCCATATGTGAGTCTGGCACTTTGAATGAATGCTTAGAGATGCACAGAGAAAAAAACGAGGGGAGAGAATAATGCTTGGAATGGACAAATCTGAGTAATTTTGAGTCTGCACCGAATTTTTGGTGGTTCTTGATTTTCTTAGCAACAAAGTCCATGGCAACAGAGTTAGTTTGAAGATGGTAACTAGTTTCATTCAAGATTGGAAATTATGTTTCTGTTGTAAGAAAATGTTTTGATCTGATGCAGGTTCCCTGGAACTGGAGAGTATGACAAGTTCTATGGTGAGGGAGTTTACAACTGTGCTGGTTGTGGGACTCCTCTCTACAAGTCCATCACAAAATTCAATTCTGGTTGTGGCTGGCCAGCCTTCTATGAGGGTCTTCCCGGGGCCATAAATCGCAATGTAAGTTAGTATAGTTGTATTATCATAACAGCCTTTTTCAACAAGTGCCTAATTAAGAACACCTATTAAGAAATGTAGAAAATGAAAAGTAGGATTTAAATACAAGGCAAAACATACACAAAATTTGAGTTTCATTCTGGCAATATATGCTTACTTTTAATACAAATTATTATGTGTAGTATTACAGACATAAAACTTCAACTCTAATTGGACAATAGTACTATTAGTACCTACGGAACTACATCAATGTTTTTGTGCTTTAATGTTGGAAAAGCTTTACTCTATATTTAAAACTAATTTTGTATTGAATTGTTAACAAGTATCTTAAACTGTATGAAGGAATGTATACAAAATTGTTAACATTGTGACGTATCATCAACAGGCGGACCCTGATGGGATGAGGACAGAAATAACCTGTGCTGCTTGTGGGGGACATCTAGGTCACGTTTTTAAAGGTGAAGGATTTCCAACACCCACTGACGAACGCCATTGTGTCAATAGCATTTCGTTGAAATTTGTACCAGCCAGTTCTCGGTAAAATTGAGTGTGCGGTTTGGACATGACTGCTTTAGTATTTAATATCTATCAGTAAAATAATATGTGGTGTGCTTATGTTGCGAGTGAAGTTCATAAAAGTGATGACAAAATAACAATGTCACATAATTAAATAGTGATTTGATGATTTGAACCTTTATTCTTTATTCCTCTGCTGTGCAACATTCTAACGTGTCCATTTGTGTTTGGGTGACAATTAATGTTATTTGATATGTGGGAAAGATTTTTAGGCTGTTCTAAAGTATGCAAATAATGAAGTGTATTTCTATATTTTGGAATTGTTACCCTTTGGTGATACTCCATGCCTTAAGGATCTTACTTTTATGTTAAAGAGCCTAACTGACATTTTTTCAGTAAGCAGCGGATTATAATTTCTCGTTTGGGTGAATTATAATATCTAAAATATGTTCAAATATTAAGTGTGTAAAGTCTGACAATTTTGTAAGCTCAGATTTGGCTAATTTTATAATGTTTGTAGGTCATATGAAATCATCTGATTTAACATTCGTTATAATGTGGATCAGAAGTTGTGCATTGTGGTTGTTCAAAATGGGGCTTATATGTATGCGTGTGTGTGTGTGTGTATATATATATATATATATATATATATATATATATATATATATATATATATATATATATATATATATATATATATATATATGAGATCATACAGAAAATTGTACAAGTTTAACCGCTAGTGTTAAGTTGACGCTGTAAATATGTAATTGCATTAAACATTTAGAGGACATTCGTTATATGTTGGGAGTTTACCTGATTTTAACGTAACTGTCATTAGTGAATGATACATGTCTGCACAAGAATTATGTAATATTAAGTGTATCGTGATTCGTGAGATGAATTAAAGTTGCAAATTTTTCATTTCAATTTACTTTATTCTTCGTTTAATTGTCTTTCCCTTTCTATGATTTGTTCCATTGGGGGCAAGGAAAGCAGCCATCAAGTATTCCAAACCAATATCTCTAATTAATATAAATGCATTTAAATTTTATGTCGGAAGTCCACATTAATTAAATATAAGACAAATTTAGATGTAGATGCAAAACTTATTATGATAAGCTGGTTTGTGAAACTTAATTAGGCTTAAATCCCATTGTTTAACATATTAGTATATATACGTGGTTGCAAACCTCATTCTTCAAACTACTAGTTTTTATCAGAAATTGATAAATGAAAATAAAAAAAATATTTAAATTGTATTATAATTAAAATCAAGTGTTTCTTTTAAATCAAACTAAATAAAAAAAATAGTTTATATTTTATTTAAATCGAGCAATGTTTACTTTGGTAGACAAAAGTCATTAGTTTGGATGTTTACACATATATTAATGAACAAGTTAATCTTTTTTAAGCTATATTATAGTTATCTCACTTAAAAATAAAGTATAATGTACTTGCTGTAACTATTAATTTATAAGTAAAGACTAGTTTCTCTTTTTCTTGAGTGTATCAATTTAAGAATCTTCATTCCGATATATTTTTTCTATAATGTTTCTCAAGTGTTTTAATTTAAAAACTTTTTAATATATTCTAGAAAATATATATATTTTAGGTCATTAAGATTCATTACATGGAGGGGTACAATAAGAAAATTTGAAGATGCGTGGCCGATCAACTTGAAGTCAGTTTGAATGTCGATAACAAAATTTGAAACCTCAATTTGGCCACAAATAAATTTGGGTGAGATTAATTATTTTGGATTTTATACTTTATAACATCTTAGCAGACGTTACAATCTTTTTTCTTTTAACCTATATTTTGGTTAGCACAATTTACAATTTATTTCTCATGATTTTTTAGTTTGTGGCGTATTAAACAAGGTAAGTATTGTTCTATCCAATAAATAATATTGTTTTAATTTATACAAAAAATCATGAGAAGTAATTATTTTAACTACAAATCTTTTTAAAATAAAAGTATTGAAATCTAAATAATAAAATACAGTGAAAGTTAATAAATGATTAAGGAAATCAAATACATTAATAAACTAAGAGTGTCTTTATTAAGTCAAATAAGTTACTTACTAGCTTATAAGTTAATTTTAGTAATACATAATTGTTTAATAAGAATCTCAAAATAGTTTATTTTAAGAGTTTTTATAAGTTTTCATAATTTATTTCATTACTATTTATTATATTTTAATATTTTTTTATTGTCTATAGTTTTGTTTTACTTATTAATAATTGTTTTAAGTTTATAGACATAACATAATATGAAATATCTCAATATTTATTAAATTTAATTTTTATATTGTTATATTTTAAATTAAAAAATATTTAATTTTATAATTTGAATTTAGAAATGTTTTTATTAAATATTAAAAGAAGAATTCAGTGTAACATTAATTTAAATTAAGAAATTAAAGAAATAAATTTGATCAATATTTATTAGATCAAATCTCATCTAAACAAGATAAATTATTGAAATACAAAAAATGTAGAATTTTTAAAAGTAGTTAAAAGTGTTAAAAAATTTAACTATTATTAAAAATTTAAAATTATAATTACGCAATAATATATTTTTTATTTGGAAACACAAATTTCATCGATGTAATAGAAGTTATATAATGATATTTTTTTATGTCATTTTATAGTTACTAATTATTATATTGGTTATATTTGATCAAAACTTTTTAATTCAATAAACAAGCTTTTCAGTTCAAAAAAGAACTAATCATCAACTGTACAATAATTTATCAGTTAGAAGCCGATTTCTCACTTATTTTTAGTGAATAAATCTAAAGATATTGAAAGAATTCATTTTTACTAATTACTTTAAGTAGTCTCTACAAGATTGAATGTTAAGAGTATTTAGTTTAATTGAAAAAAATATGGAAATTGTATAGAATAGATTTGTTATCCAAAAATTCATATAATAAATTAGTTAAGAGTTTAATATATGAATTGCTGTATTTTTTTTTTCTGGCTTCTCTCAATTTTGAGTGTTCATTTTAGCTAAAATAAACACAAGGAAAAGAAAAAGGTAGAAGAAGATAATGGATGTGACCAGGAATCAAAATTACAACTAAGGCATAAATAATCCAGAGTAGCATAATTATTTCCGAAGAAAGTCAAAGTAAAAGGTTTAGACGAGGCAATAATCCCCGGATTCTTTTGTGAAAAACTAAAAGAAAGGAAGAATGAGAATCAATTCACTGTTTTGAAAAATGTAGGAGAGAAAAAACTGACATAGCTTAAGAAGAAGGAAAGGTAAAGAACCTCTGAAGTTCAGACAGGTTAACTACCATTCAACTATATTAAATTTTAGTTCAAGTGTTGTGTCTCAAAGTACTACAACAAGATGACCACTCTCAAGTGAAACCAAAGCCTTCACCTGAGCCTATGGAGCCTCGAATCTCCTCCATGATTCCCACAAGTTCATGGTTTACACCCAAAAGGTAAATGTAATTCTCCTTTTCTGTTTCCTTTCCCCCACTAGGATCCGTGCTAGTAAAGGTCAGAAAACTTCAGTCTTTCTCAGTTTTGGTTATGTGGGTATGGGAAGAAAAGTTGTAAGCAATTCTGGGTCTTTTTGATTTTTCATCTTTTCTTTGGTGGTGGTGGTGGAGACCAAATTTTCGTTCTTATGAAATGTTTTGTGTTCTTTGACTATGTTTTGTATTTTGATTACTTTATCTCTTTTATCTTGTTTTGTAGGCTACTTGCAATATTTTGTGTGATTAACTTGTTAAACTACGTGGATCGAGGTGCCATAGCAAGCAATGGTGTTAACGGAAGTAGGGGAACGTGCACTGAGGGTAGTAGTTGCTCTTCTGGTTCTGGAATACAGTAAGATATACTCAAGAAGATCATTTCTCTCGCTGCTTGGCATTTAACTTTTATTACACTTTCAAATTCTTGGGTTTATTCCAATTTTTAGAACGGGGTTTGTTGATGTTTCCCCTTTCAAAGTCAGAGATTCTCATAGAGTAGAGTAGAAATGATAAATGAAAAGGGGAGGGAGAAGAGAAACCAAAAATGGGGTTGTGAAGGAGGAGGTTTGGGAGATTATTATTAATTCAATGAATCATAAAAACGAACCATCAAATTATTCTTGATATATGAAACTCCAAAGATATAAGCTGATTCAAAACGAAGACAAGATTTTGCCATATATACTAAAAGACAGTTCTCACATAATATGACAAGATTTTGCCAAATATAGTAGTTTTTGTCTATATATTTTTCTTCTTTTGTGCAGAGGGGATTTTAACTTGAACAATTTTGAAGATGGAGTTTTATCTTCTGCTTTTATGGTTGGACTTCTTGTGGCTTCTCCAATATTTGCTTCTCTAGCAAAGAGGTAAAAATGGTTATCTTGCAATTAGTTGAATACTCTAACTGCTGTACTTTATTAACCTTAAATATTCAACCCATTAATGCTTCTGAAGAAGAATTGTAAATGACAAATTCTGAATGTTGAACCAGCTTTTGAACCACATAGATGTGCTGCATTGAATTTCAAATTGTCTTTCTTTATGTACAATTTAATATGTAGCCAGGACAATCATCATGGTTATGACTTTCAAATTTTAAAATCAATGAGATCGTGCATCTAGAACAATTTAATAAGTAAAGTTCTTTTGTTTTTACAAACATTACTGTTCCAAAACAAGAATTTCTAGCCTATCATTGCCTTGTACATGTACTGCATGGTTGTTGTGATTTATAATAACTTTTATTAGATTAAATATTAATCCTAACACAACTATTATATTTTGCAGTGTAAATCCATTTAGACTTATAGGAATTGGATTATCAGTTTGGACACTTGCAACCCTATGTTGTGGTTTTTCTTTTAATTTCTGGTCCATTTCACTCTGCCGCATGTAAGTAGTCTAATTCCTTTATTTTTGAAGTTATGCAATTTTGGTTGTGTAGTTAAACAGTGACATAATTTCTTATATTTTTCTCTTATGCTTTCAATATTCTTTATAGGCTAGTTGGCGTTGGTGAGGCTTCATTTATAAGCCTTGCAGCACCTTTTATTGATGACAATGCCCCTGTTACTCAGGTTTCTTTCTTTCCCCTGGAATTCAGATTTGAAGAATGTCTACTCTGTCACTCTGTTATGCTCAATATAAAGCTTTCAAATGTCTCCTTTTATTAGACTGTAAAGCAATGGATTTGTGGAAGTTTGGGTGGGTTGAAGATCAATCTGCAAGTATGATTTGATCTTAACATACAGTATCTACTGGTCTGGGGGATCATAAACAATTACCCTGTGTAGTAGATTGTTGTTTGCTTCATCCAGTGATGATTTGGATTAGATTCTTGAAGTTAAAATTCAGAAACTATTTCTTTTAATTTATTAAGCTGTCAGTGGGTTGGCTGCTGACCTTTTAGAGCAAAACCATAATTTTCTAAATACCTTTATATTACTAACGTCAAGAACCTAATTAAGCCTGGTGAGAGACTACATAAATGAAAGTAAGACTGCTCCAATGTTGTTGAGAACCTTAAAATTAGTACTGTATACTAATCAGACTTTAACACTTTTACTGATACTTAGTGCTATTAATCATTCATAAAGAATATTAGCTCTAATCAGTGCAGTCACATGATCTGCCTAAACTGTGCTATGTTTTCTTAAAGATGTAGTATTAGAAAACTGAATCCTTCTTGGTGGTTGGAATGTCATTTTTCATTATGATTGATTGATTTTTTATTTCCTTGTTGAAGAACCTTTTCTCATATTGGGTTTATGTATCAGAAAACAGCATGGCTTGCAATATTTTATATGTGTATACCATCAGGATATGCACTTGGCTATGTCTACGGTGGTCTGGTATGTCGATGTCCGATTTTTGTACCACTATTAAATACTAATTTTAACACGTGTGTTTAGTGGAAATGTACAGTTTCATTATTCCAATTTTTATTTGTAGACTTATTTCCCTGGAATTTGAATATAGGATGGCAGCACAGTTTTCTTTCTAAATCTTAAAAACGCGAAACTTAACAAAGTTGAGTTTAAAACTGTAAGTAGGTTGAAAACATATTTTTGCTACGAGTAGGAACTGCATTATAATTAATTTGGAATAGTAAATTTCTTCCTTCCCTTTCATTTATTTACATTAGAAGCAAAACATTGGCCTTTTAATCAAAGAGAACATAAGATTGCAAGTGAGGGAATCCCCCTTTAGATACTCAGAACTACAGAAACAACCAGAGTGTTTTACTTCTGATTTCATCATGTGTTTATTAACAGGTTGGAAGTCATTTTGGCTGGCGTTATGCATTCTGGGTAGAGTCTTTTCTGATGGTTCCATTTGCTATTTCTGGATTCTTTATGAAGCCTTTACAATTGAGAGGTTCACTTTTGTTTTGCATAGATTCCTTGTGAACCCCTACTACTATGTTTCATCTCTAAACTACTTCTGGATCAGGTTTTGTTCCTGCTGGTTCAGAACAGGGACCGACACCCGAAGGAATTGAGGATGTAGTTCAAGGTATCTAAGAATTATGCACTACTAAACACACTCTTTTTCAAAGTATCTAATAAAACCCAAAATATAAATCTGTCTCAGGCCCAAATAGATAGGAAATTTGGTAAATATTATACTAAGAAGAAAGCGAAATATTGTAAAGGAAGTTGAGGAGAGGCACAGCTTATCTTTAATAAATAACAATACATGCATAACTCTATAATGGAGATTTCTCCATTTGACATATATAAATAGCATTTTTATTTTATTTTTAATAATACTTTTAAGCTACAATGCAAAATTTACAAGAGCATTAATATAAGATAAAACATAGTAGAACAACTAGAAGAGAACAAAAACGAAACTATCTAGAGGGAAGAGACTCCATGCAGATTAAGGAGAGGAATCTTTATGCTTCTGCTAAATATTTCTCTATATCACATGTTATTGTCTCTTCCTATATCTGAGTAAATAAAAAATCCAATTTATATTGTAAAAAACCTTGGTTATGTAACACATTTTCAGATTAATGTTCTGTGTAAAACTAGGCTTGTTTCTTTTCCAGCTTTCTTTCAGTTTTTCCTGTTATTTAAATCAACTGGGAGATTAGAAGTTTTACTTTTTAAGAAAGATATTTAACGGATATGAACAAAATCTACAATTTTTTTATAATGCTTAAAAGCGTCCATGTTTGCATTGTCTATTCCATCACCACCCTTCAAATCCTATTTTGTGGGAAGTAATATTCTTTTCGTTTTGGTTCAAATAGGAGGTAGAGCTGGTAGCTAATATTCACATCGCCTCTAATATATTGCAATGCACTGAAAATTTAGCTTTCCGAATTGTTGGCTGGTTAGTGGTTTCTAATTAACAATGTCTCTTTATTTTAGCCTTAATAAAATTCACTTGTTTGATTCAAAGTTATGGAGGCTTCCCATGGTAAAGATGAGACACTGTCCTTAAAAGCAGAGCATAGAGATAAAAGCTCAGACCATCATTCCAAGTAAGCACTTACTCTGATTCAGAGAACACTTACCTTCTGAAATAGTTGTTTTTTTCTCATTATTGATTTATTGTATCTTTTACTGTTTGGCATCTATCATTTAGTGTCTGAAAATATTGAACATTCTATCTGATTGATTCTCCCCTTAGGTCAAAATCTGCAACCCTAATTAATGAGAAGTTTTCAAGATTTTTGAAAGACATGAAAGCACTTTTGCTTGATAAGGTCTATGTTATCAATGTTATGGGTAATTCTTCTCCCACCAACTACTCTATTCATTTACTGTGTTTCGTAATATTTACCATATTTTGTTGGGAGATTCAACTCAAAGACTGCAATGTGGATAGCTTGCATCCTTGTGAACTTTCATATATTAATATCCTATAATTTTATTTTTAGCAGTCATATTGTTTTACTTTGGGTATTTTCAGGTTACATAGCGTACAACTTTGTCATAGGTGCTTACTCGTATTGGGGGCCCAAAGCTGGCTATAATATATATCACATGGTGAGAATTTGCTTCATCCAATCACGCCTTATAGACAGAAAATACACTTTCCATGTATGACATAGTGTGTATTACTGTAATATTAAAGTTGGATTGCTTTGGTAGGCTGATGCAGATTTGATATTTGGAGGAGTTACAATTGTATGTGGAATAGTCGGCACTTTAGCTGGAGGCTTTGTTCTGGATTATATGAATAACACCTTATCAAATGCATTTAAAGTTGGTATTTATATTCATTATTTCTTTCCTGCAAACTATTTTACTTCAGTGTTCCTTATAATAATACGTAATCTTATACATGTTATTATATAAAAGTCATTAAGACCAGATTATGGTAATAGACTATGAGTGCATGTTCCAGTTGGGACAGGCCAATTATGTTTAGGGTCATGGTTTCTTGTGCCATATGGTCTTTGATAACTTACATGGACCCAATTAACACCGTATTTGTGTGAATTTGATGACCTATAAACCATCCCCAATGAATGGCCTCATTTTTTAGTATGATGAATCACTTTATGCCGATCTATTGTCAATAAACTTTCCTGCATTTGGATTATGTATCCTCACTAACTAGATGCTACCTTAATTGGAGGCTACCATTTGAAATATTAAGACTTTAATGTCAAGGATGTTTTGTTTAAATTGCTTCACCTAAGGTACTTGGGTATTGACCAGCCTCTTACGTGAGGCCTGTGTAACAACAAGTTTTGAGCATCATGGTTGCAGTTTTTGTGATTCTTAAATTGTACATGACAGGGTTGGAAAAAGTGTTGTATAATACTAATACTCTGGATTGGCCCTATTATGCTGAACAGATTAAAAGTGTAGCCAACTAGCCATAAATTGATTGAATTGCTCCATATACAATGTGATTTTTATCACTCTAACCATTGAATAATAACTAATATCACCTAGATTGCTTGTGACTAATTTATTCAAAATTTTCCAAATTGAATAACAATAAAAAGATAATCAGATGGTTCATATTTTTATATATTTTAAAAGTAAACATTTTGCTAATCTTGAGGTACATGAATTGGGTATCAGAAGATTAATAAATTTTTGTTAACGTGGTCTATATTAAAGGAACTTTAATCTAATGGTAGGTTTTAGGATAAAGTTTTGAAATAAAAAAGTATTGAATAATGTAAGAGTGAATGTAACCTACACTAATGTAATTCGATTTCTCCTTGTTCTCTTGTACTAAACACGCAATCCTTTTGCAGCTTCTCTCAACGACTACATTTATTGGTGCAGCATTTTGTTTTGGTGCTTTCTTATTCAGAAGCATGTATGGCTTCCTTGCTCTATTCTCTATTGGTGAACTTCTTATTTTTGCCACTCAGGTATTTCCGTTCTATGCAAGGAATCTCTCTTTATATTGAAACAGTATCGTTTTTACATGCTTATCAATTACTATCTATGAATATTTTAGGAAATGACTTTTTTGTTACATTGATGTTGCCAAATTAAATTCTTGATGGATAGTTATGTGTTTTTAAGTAAAATTACTTATACATTTGGGAAAATACATGCATACTTGCTCTCAAGAACAAGGAGGCATCCTGCTGTTTGTTGTCATTTGAATTTTATCTTAATTTTAACCTGAAATTTGAAAGAAAATATTTTAATCGTAGTATGGTACTAACAAGTAACTACTGTGTTTGTACAGCATGCCTAGCTTAGAAAATTCTTGACTTCTGCTATATGAGTTAGAATGAAATGTGATCACTATAACTAATACATTATTGTTCCTTAGAGACCATTTTGGAACCAGATCAAATGTTGGAAGTTTAGCGCTAAATGTTTGCTTGCAATTTTCTTTTCAGGGTCCTGTGAATTACGTATGTCTACGTTGTGTTAAACCAAGTTTGAGGCCTCTATCTATGGCTATGTCTACTGTTGCAATTCATATCTTTGGAGATGTACCTTCCTCACCTCTTGTTGGAGTTCTGCAGGTTATTCTTTTGCAAACGGTTACTTGTAGTGCCATTGCTAACACTTTTAAGTTCTTAGTGTTTTGGTGGAAATTGGGACTTTTACACACATGCTGTCTTAGTTTGTGAGAAAAAAATGTCAAACAAGTACATAATGCGAAATCGGGTGCATAAAATTTGTTTGTTATAAAAAGAAAATAGTCAGCTTTTAAGCCAAATGCTTGCTTATGATAAGAAATTATGCTTTTGCATGTAAACTGAAGAAGTCAAAACTATTTATTTTAAGCCCAACATGGCTTAAAATTCATCCCCAAAGTTCCACTGTTCTCATTCAAATTACGCCGTAAATGTTGTGTCCATTACTTACCAAAGGGAGGGACGGACAGAGACATTTACAGGTCACAGAATGTATTGTGATGTGATATATAAGATTCAAATGGTTGTTCATACATAATGATAATGCAGGATAGCATTAACAACTGGAGAACGACAGCATTGATTCTAACATCAATATTGTTTCTAGCAGCTGGAATATGGTTCATTGGTAAGTCACCACGGAAATTTCTTATTGATTTACAACATTAGAGTCCTTGTTTGTAATTTTCTTTTACACATACTTGTCAGAGCAAGAATGATTTTGGTATATTAAGATATCAAAATCAGTGTACGTCAGTTTATTTTAAAGTTATAACATAGAGATAACACTAAAAACTCAATAAAGAGTTCAAATTCCACTACTAATTCACCCTTAAAATCATGTCCAACCCAACTCAGATTAAAATGAAAGCATATTACAATCTTTAAATTATACCTGTTATGGATGTTACTAGGTCAGATAAAAAGTAACTTGTCTATTATCTTAAAAGTCAAGATGAACTATTGAAATTTTGTAATCGTTATCAGTTCTTAAAAGGTCTAATTCTCAAAACTTCTAAAGGTTTTTGAATGTGCTGTATTCATGGATATTATGTCAGGGATATTTTTGCATAGTGTGGATAGATCTGATGAAGACAGTGGACATCAAGTATCAAATGTTGAAAGGTTAAGCACCATGCCGTTGCTTCAAGAGAAAACTGGAGCAACATCAGCGTCTCCTTCTCTGTCCCAAGATCATTGATTTTTTTTTTTTTTATGCCTGTCCAAGAACAATGGTAGCCGCTATGATGTAAATAGCAATATCTTTTAGTACACTTATGAAGTATGTATTTGATCTTGGTTGATGAAAATTATTTACAAATAATATAGATCAGTTTTATGCTCCATCATCATGTGCATAACGTCCCTAGAATTTTTTTTAATAAAATTGCTAGCCGTTATCTTTGTAGGCTCTTAGCCAAAGCATAATAAACTAATGGTTGTCATTTTAAAAATAAACCAAACGTTTGTTTGTTGAACTCAGTAGCTCCTGGAAGTAGGAATGACCACTGAACTGAAAGATTCATCCAGGTACGAAATTGAATGTGATTCATAAGAAATTACCATTTACTTAGATCAGGTACAATACAACCATCCATTATTTATATCTGGTTTAAGTTTATCATACATTCTTCTACTTTATCCCCCAAAACCAAAGTCTATCAGTCTATTTGCACTCAAATTCGAGAATCAGATGGAGTTGCCTCCTTATAAAGAAATATGGAAAAGAGAGACAATAAAACGTAGAATACACAAGAAAGTTGGATTTATTGAACTAACGCCTGACCAAATGAACATAGTCGAAGATGTAACCCGTAAGCTAAACATAAGAAATTGCTACTTCATATAGAATTGTACAAAATGCAAGCAATGGCATGAACAACAGACCCTCCCCAAATCTCTACGCAAGGGACAACTCTCCTGCAGGAATTGATCTCTTAATAAGTTTATTCCAGGATTCGTTGGTCTCTGTGATAACCTTAAGCGCGTATGCCTGTCACAAATATAAGTTTAGAGCGGTAAGAATCAGTAGACACAAATTGAGACCGTGACCAGCACACACTCACATAAACACCAATAATGATAACACACTGCCGAAGATTAATTCCTTTGCTTCAAGAATCTATTTTGGTACTTGAATACAGAAGAATACATTAATTATAACACTTCTTTAGTAAAACACCCTCTTATACAGTTTATCAAGGTAACCAAGTTCTTCCAGAAAAAGTGCAACCAAAGACACTGTATCAGTAAACATAAGAACAGCTAACATACCATTTTAACTAAAAGGTAAAATGCTAACTCCTTCATGAAGTACAGAGTAGGGAATTCCTTGTAATACTTTATTCAAGAGATTCATACAGCAAAAATACCTTATTAGCTGCCTGGTTACCGAGCCCAAATTTATTAGCTGGCTTTCCATCAGGTATCTTGTAGTCTCTGAACCAGTTCCTAATTGCAGTTAGAGTTCCCTGAAGACAACCAAAGATTATATAACAAAGAAAGTTGTTATCCATGACACCAACTGAGCATCTCGCACAAAATTAGCATCCTAATGAAAGCAGCTTCAACATAGATGATTGATTACTCAAGAGAAACGCATTATATCTACTGCTCCTAATCAGATCAAGGGGGAGTGCTCAGAAGAACTTTTACAAAAGTTATTTGAACTTATCTTCTCATATATAATCACTTAAGCTGAAAATTCCTAATATCTACTGTACAACCAATGCTATTTATGTTTGACTCAGAAGTCTTTTTAGTCAATATGCAGTAATAGTAAATAAGCTGACTGCCGTAACTAGGTAGTTTGGATCAAACAGTTAAAAAATCGCCTAGCTGCTCAATATAATCATAAACTATAAAATGAACAAGAACAGATTTATGAAATAAATTATCAGACAGTTAGGTGATAGAGATATTACAGGAAAATGCTTCTCAACGTCATTAACATCATTCACCAATGATGCCTTTGGATCATCTAATGAGATTGCAACTATTTTCCAATCAAGTTCTCCTTCATCAATCATGGCTAATGCACCCAAGGGTTTGACCTTGAGAACCTCACCTATTTTCCCCTGTCTTTCACCAATCTCAACAACATCAACTGCAGAATTACAATGATTTCAGACATATTGTGTTGTATTCGTAATATAACATTATGGCAGAGAGGGAAGTCTACAATAGTTATTAATGGAATACCTGGATCGTTATCTCCCAGTGCTCCTTCAACTTCAGAGTTTGCAAAAGATGGATCTTCCCATGTTTGTGGAAGTAAGCCATAGTTCCAATGTATATTGTAGCTGGAGAACATGAATAAGATGTGTTTCAGAATAGGCTAAATATGGAACCAAAACAATCTAGCTAGATCAACTATTAAAGATAAAAAAATTAACATGAAGATGGCATCTAAGAAGGAAGGGTAACTATCAAAGGTCAGCAATGGGTATTGAACCCTACATGTAGTAGATTTAAGGTAGTAAATAGACAACAGTGAAAAAGAAATACCACACCACATTTATGTCGACAATAAAGCAATAAAACAATGTAGAGAATGGATTTACGTTAAAAATGAACTGCCAAAGACAAATAATGTAATTTAGAATAAGAAAGGAACAGTATGAGCTCAGAAATTGTATCTCACGGGTAATATCGGAGCTTTCCCTTTTTTGTATCTTGTTTAATGGGAGTGAAAGCCTCGTCAGTTGCAACCTCCATCTTTGCACTGGATTCTTTAGGAATCTCAACAATGAAGTTGAAGATATCGTCACCCGATCGCAATGGAATATCATGCCAAGGAGAAATCTGAATATTTTGCAAATTACATTTTAGGTACAAGTAACAGGTAGCCCAGATAGCAGAAAACTCATTCATTGAACGTTACTTCCATTTCCTAGTTGAAAAGCGCAATATCTCATTGTATGGTGATTCTTATTACATAGCTATATGTAATTAGCTTCCATCATATTAAGCAAATATAAATCCTGATGAGTCCCCAGAACAGAAAACATTGCAATTAGGCTCCTGCTCTACATTCCTTTCATAAGAGCAGAGGAAATGTAGTAACAATAAGTAAACATATACACATGCGTGAAACAGAATATCTCAATTAGCTAGTGAAGTATAAGAATATTCAAAACTATTCAACATCAGCCAAAACAAACACCATCCTCAACAACTTACCAAGCTATTGATCCTTAACAGAAAACATAAATATTAAACCAGACAGTACCCTATTTACCTCTAACACTTCCATCACACAAATAACAAACAAACACACAGAAACTGAAAATTATTGCATTTCAATTTCACGTTTCCATCAATCAAATACAGACCACTCACCATCATCAACAACAACAACGACAAAAACAGGAAAAAAATTTTAACACCCAACATCTCATTATTCAAGTGGAAAGCAAAACCCACAAAAGAAATCAATTCCCATTCAATAACAAAATATAAAAACCAAAACTGACCCAATAAAAAAGGTACCTTCTTGCCAGATTGGTCGACAAAGAAAACTCTATAGTCGAGGGTTTCGGGCTGGCCTTCTTCCTTGACGACAACCTGGGGATTGTAGATGGCCCTGCAGGTGTAAGACCTCCTAGTCCGACCAAATTTGAGGTTGTTGAGGGAAAGAGCAGTGCCACCCACAAAGGGTTTCTTTCTAAGGAGAGTGCATGTGGAGTTGCTCGCTATGGTTATTGCTCTAGTAGCCGCCATGGATGATGCTCTTCCTTCTTCACACACTCTAAAGGCACAAACTTTGTTTGCTGATAGGCCTCTTGCCCTTTGTGGCACTGTCTCTGTAGTGTTGAGTGTGTTGGGTTTTTATTATTATTTTTTTTTTCTGGTTCAAATTTGGCTATTAGGTGTCCATTTACCATTTGCTCAATACCACCATTGCCTTCCAGCGCACGTGAGCGGAACATAACAATATGGTTATGAATGATCCTTCTTTTTTATGACTCTTCTTTTTTATTGCGGATAATCTGAATGATCCTCTAATCGCTCTATAAATTCGACTCTTAACAAGTAATTATTAAGTAACAAATTTTATATACCCTTAAAAAGTATTATTCAGGAAAATTCTTCTTCACTGAGGTAAAATTGGTCCCAGACTCAAGTCGTAAATTCATAATCAAATTTTAATATACAGATATACTCTTAAATAAATAAATAAATAAATCATGTATGATATTGTTTTGAGAAAGAAAAAAAAAACTAATCACAGCATTGTGTCAAATTTTACTGCTAGATCGTTAAGTTTTGGTTTTTAATTATCTATAACAATATATAAAGGAGATTCTCCTTTTTATGTCCACATTTCAAAATATCAATTTTATCCTTTAAATATAATAATTTATTAAATTTTTAAAAATTAACTGTTACTTTTACAAGTTTTTTATAAAATTTTCTGATATATTTCATTTTATTTTTAATAAATATAAGTTTAGTTTATATATTAACTTAATAACATTACAATATTATTCCCTACTAATATAATATTACGTATATTTAAAAAATACATACTCGCAATATTAATAATAACAAAGATGTGTGTGATGTGTTTGAGAATGATTGTTATTTTTTCATTTTACTTATCGTTTATAATACTTAAAGGATTAAACATGATTTCAATCTTTTTAAATTAAAATATCTTTTTTCAAATTTAAAATTAATATATTTAATTCTTGTAAATTGAAGAAAAAAAAATGTCTTAATCTCTTTCTCCGATTGTTTGAAATTTTTATAAGAAAACCTCACCATCTTGCACCAATGGCACTAACAAGTAGGTGAAAGAATAACTCCTTCGCGAGTTTATAGGAAGGTTTGGAAAAGTTGTTCTCAACATTTGTAACTTCAACCTAGAAGTAGCCTTGTACTACATTTCTAAACAGCTTCTGCAAAAAATTGGCAATAAATTTGGACGAAAAACTAAAAAAAGGGTAGAAAAATCTATGTAACACCCTTGAGTGTGTTAGGTTACTCCTCAAAAGTCAACTTTAACAAATAATCACACCACTATAAATTTAGAATAACAAAATACATTTTTTTTCTTTGATGATCATACATGTGACAATCTTAAAATTACATGGAGATAAAAAAAAAAGCAAGTAAGAACTTCAATATCAAATAAATAAATAAATAAAATTATTTTTGTTTCGGTACAACCAATAAGTCTCACATCGTTTAGGAATCGAGAGTGAAGTGAAATACTCATACCTCATTCCACCATCCCTTTTGAGGCGTCTTTTAAGGACAAAATCGTGATGGAGCTCAAACGTTTCAAAACGGACAATACCTCGAAAATGTGGTGGTTGTTCTTAATAATAGCGATCGAACGAACTTGAAATAATGATATTTTGACCCATTTTTTTTGATTCATTTTGAACCCATCATTCCAATCACCCTTCAATAATCTTTTTTTTTTTATGATATGATATAATAATTTAAAAATGATTGAAATGATGAATTAAAAGTGAATAAAAAAAATATATGTCAAAATATCATTATTCTAAAATTCTCTTGATTTTTGAATCCTCAAGCTATCTTCAACTTTTGTAATTGTATTACACAAATACTGATGAGCCTTGCACTTAACCTTGCAAATATACTGATCACTCCTTTAAAATTTTCATACAATAATTTTGTATTTATTTATACTATATAATACATTTTATCATCGAACAATTTTGACTAGAACTTGGTATGGTTTGATTTCTTATATATATGAAATTGTTTTCTTATCTCTATAAAATTAAATATTTTACTTTTTATTTTTTATAAAAAGTCAGTCACCCTCTCTAGGATAGTCTTTTTAGCACAATTTATTATTGTTTAAGAAATACGAAGAATAACAAAAGAGAAAGAATGAGTCAAACCTAATAAGTGAAACTAAAAAAGTTATTTCAGAAAAATCTCAACTAACTTTAATAATTCAAAAGTATTGTTAATTTTGTTACCTTCTTATGTTACGTAAAATTCGTTTTTTCTATTGTGATGATTCACTTATTTGCCTCCAAACTGAGACGTTAGTATTGGTTCAACTTGGTAGCCCAAGTTGGAACAAAATTGGGTTTTGAAAATGATAAACTAAAAAGAACCGAGTCCAATCGATTTGATTCGACAACTTGCATGAACTAAGTAATGAATTAAATTTTTCCTTTAAGTATTTAAGTCAATTATATATTTAAGACTCAAACTCACGACCAATGCTAAAAAGGCAATTAAAAAAACAACAGCCCATTAAGTCGGACCAAAACTAGGTTTTGAGAATGACGACCTAACAAAGATTTACTGAACTTGAATTGATGGGGTTAACGTAATTTAATAATATGTCTAATTGATTGTTATTATTATTATTAACAAATATGATAAAAAATTATTTTTGTTTGAGTAAGTTTACTAAAATATAACTTTAAAATAATTAAACTTTTATGAAAATTGATTTTTAATTTCCTTTGGATGCAAGAAAAAAGACCAGTTTTTACATCAGTGAACAAAGTACATAAAAACAGAAAAGGAAAAAAAATCTAAAACTTAATCATAACCTAAAAAATGTATACGCATAAAAAAAAATACAACTTTTAGTAATAGTTCTAAACAAAACTTATTTTCCAATTCTTTTAACTAAAAAACAGTTAAATCCTAAAATTCATGTGCAAAGACGTCTAATTGTATAACATTTAATCTTGAATCTGAACTCAATTCATGATTAAATTTAGAGATGTGAAAATGGGTTCAAATTTGTGAGCTAACCTGAGTCATTATGAGGTTAGATTGTGTTGGGTTGAAATTCTTTTACAAATTTTAATAGGGTTGATTTTTGACTCGGCTTACCTAAAACTCGGTTCACCTGGGTTGAACTCGTGGTGAATCGGATTGACTCACCAACCCTCAAATAAAATGTCACACAAGTATTTTTTTTTGTTAAGTTAGATTTTACATTTGGATCAGATTATATTGTTTTTTTTAGTCAACACATAAATAATTTGTATTTTTGTGATTTTTTTTTTATATTTAGATTGTATTAGAATTTATTTAGATTTTAATTAGAATTAGAATTTAGTTTTACTAAAAAAAATAATAATAATTTTTTTAATTAAGCGAGTCCTTGAGTCAACCTGTTTAACTCACTAATCCGTGGTGGGTAGGACCAGATTCAAATTTTTTTTGCTTGTAATAAGTGAGTTGGATTAGATTGACTCACTAAGTGATCAATCCGTAGTGATACCGGATTACCCATTTTGACAACTCTAATTAAAGTTACTATATTAATAAAATTAGTCTGCACATGTAATAAATTTCCTTATTTTAGACTTGGAATGCCCTTTTAATGATCACTTTGAAATTAACAAGCTATCATCTTCAATTTACTTTTGGTTTTTAAGAGGTGGGAACCGCCAAAATGAAAAAGTGAGAGTAACAAATCCACGTTTATGATGCAAGATTTCTATAAAAGTACTGTGTCCCAAATAGTTCAACTTTCAACACACGCACACACCATTTATTTCTAAGCCAGCATATCCAAAACTGGACTCAACCATTAATTTCCAACATGAATCAGCATTTGCTAGCCACTCTGGCTCCGAGTTTCTAGGATTGGCGTCAACTAAGTTGGAGAATTATTTGAAAATCTCGCCACCATTATTATTTTATACCCTTTGATCATAACACCACCACTATTTTTTTCTCTAATTATTGCCTAACTTGTATTCACACTCCTTAGCAAACGACAAAACTATCATCTCTGCAATTTTGAATATCCCTTTAATTATTGTGTGGACTCTTTAATAAGCCGGTTCTGAGGCCCACACTATCACTGAACCATCAATTTCCTCTTCCACACATGCCCTTTCGCAATTGGCTTCAATTTTCTTTAGTCAATGGAAACTTTGTTGTGTTTCAACAAAAAAAGAAAACTTGGAACTGTTGTTTATGACCAACCTTTTCATTCATATTTGGAAAATGACAACTTACCAACTGGTAATTGATTGCAAGAATGACTTACCATATACCACACATGATTGCACTATTTTGTTAATCAATTTCCAAGATCTTGCTTGTTTATTACTATGATTTTCCAATGATATTTGACCCAGAGAATGAATAATTGATGTGGAGGGATCTAAGAACGTAAAAAAGGCACAAAAGGGTAAAAGTGAGTTAGGCAAATAGGTTTTGTGAGGGACCACATGACGAGGAAGCATCCTTGGATTTGCGAAGCTATCATCAAAAAATTTCAATGTCTAGTTGGTGAAGAACAATGCCAAAGTCCACAAAATAACAATCGGTGGAGGTATTTATTTGTCAGCATGAAGGAGGCTCTAAAATATAAAATAGGATGAGTGTTGTCTATTATCCTTAGTTGACAATACCCTTCTGTGCTTCTGTATAATCCCATTCACATCAACAACCTGTGACCATCACAGTGCAACTGTGTTATATTGGAACACTGTGAAGGTAGAGTATGCAAAAGGAATTATAAGTAACCAATATTTTTAAGATCTTTTGTAGTATATATATGCATGAACATGAAAGCAAGTTCCCAAGAATTATTCTCACTTCATGGGATGTTATAGTCTGAGTATGTGGCTTTATTTCTTCCATGAGTTTTTGCTAGTGGCCATTAAGCAACCATTTAGGTACCAAACTGATGAACTTCTTCTTACTTCTGTTCCAGGATATTTTCTTCAGCCGTTTTTCATTGCATGAGGAGTTTTCATATGGAGATTTCATCAATCAGAGGGTTACCTGAACTGGTAAGATGCATATAATTATTATTCTTAGTTGGAACTACAAGGTAAATAAACATATGGAAGTTGATGGTGAATCATTTGTTACATTCTTATATTTGGAATCATTTAATTCACGGTTATTCTTTCTTCCTAATGATGTTTTCTGAATTTTCAGGGGATAATAGAGGATCCTAACTTTCTTCATCAGTGGCAGTTAAACCCAACTGATACAAGTTGTTTAACAGGAGCTGCTTTTGGTGAGAGTTTGCAGAAGGTCTCATTTTCTGGTAACTCAAACTTCAACCCCAAAGCATCGATGGAAACATCACCAAATGGAAACGAAAGACCCACAAAACAGCTCAGAAACAACAACTGGATTAGCAAGAAAAGTCAGCATCAGACACCAGAGACGCAATATGCTTCATGCTCAAATCTTCTTTCATTTGTTAATTCGAATTTCTCAAATGAATTGGGCCTAGGGAAGCCTAAGGTGGAAATGGTGTGTCCTGAAATTGATAACAGTGCTCTTGCTGAGATGTTGGTCTCTCAAGGAACCTTGGGAAATCAGAACTATCACTTCAAGGCTAACCATGAGGCCATAAAGATTGAAACACGTCCCAAACTTTCTCAGCCTCAGGACCACATAATAGCTGAAAGGAAGCGGAGAGAGAAGCTCAGCCAGCGGTTCATTGCTCTATCTGCTCTCGTTCCTGGCCTGAAGAAGGTGCTGAATAATGTTGTTAATGCTTTTTCATTTTGTCAACATGATTTTGAGGTTAATGCTTATGTCTTTTATAAAGGAAATGTGTTTGAACATTTTGAAGTTTTTGTTCATAATTCAAATATGAACCTAAATCTCATATTGGATAGATGAGAAAGTTAAGTATGAAGAAAACTCGTAAATCCATTATGCGAAGATTTTAGATCGAAACTGATATCATTCTTTTACCTTAATTTAGTCTAGGTTTCAGTGCTGTGTTTTCACAGTCGATAAAAACACATCATCCTTTTTAAGATTTTAGGTTAAAAAGTAATGTATTCTTGAAAAAGATCTTTTGCTTTTGTCTAAGCATGTTTTCACCTAGTCTTGTAAGAAACAATTGAAGATTTTATATCTTCCTTTGCTATTTCATGAACTCGGTTAGGATATATGAAATCTTTTGAATGGAAGACAGAAAGAAAGCTCTTAGAATTGAATATGTAACATTATATGCTAGTGAACAGTAATAGTTTTTGTGCTGTCATAGTTGTTACTGTTTTATTTTTTTTCATCCATTTTCTTAGATTATGATTCCTTTAACCCGAAATAATGTTTAAAGTCTTCTTTTTTCTGTCTTTTTTCAATTCCCTACTAACAGATGGACAAAGCTTCTGTTCTTGGAGAAGCAATCAAGTACTTGAAGCAATTGCAAGAGAAAGTGGGTACTCTTGAGGAGGAACAAAACAGAAAGAGAACTGTGGAATCTGTCGTAACTGTGAAGAAATCTCAGCTATCCGATGATGCTGAAGACTCTTCTAGTTCAGATACCGGTGGTACATTGGACGAGGCACTACCTGAAATCGAAGCAAGATTTTGCGAAAGAAATGTTCTCATAAGAATACACTGTGAGAAGAATAAAGGAATCATAGAGAAAACGATCAGCGAAATTGAGAAACTCCATTTAAAAGTTACCAATAGCAGTGCGTTGTCATTTGGGAGTTTCATTCTTGATATAACCATTATTGCTCAGGTAATTTCTGCACATTTTCCATTCAAATAATCAATAAGTGTTCATTTCTTTCAGTAAGGAAACCCGTTTCTGAAAATTGCAGATGGATATGGAATTCTGCATGACAGTGAAGGATCTCGTGAGAAGTTTACGCTCAGCTTTTTCATATTAGTATGAACAAGTTTCATATTATCAAGTTTATGATGTTCTTCAATAATAACTCTGTTTTCAAGGCCTGCAATGTCTCTGCCACCTTTACCATTGCTCTGAGGTTCATTTTGCAGGAGGGTTTTTCCATGGTTAACTTGTTGGCAGTGTTATTATCACCCTCTTGTTTCATGAGTGAATGTAGAGCTTCTTATGCATTTTTTTGCAGGAAGTTGAGAAGATCAACTGCACCTGTTTTCCATCTATTTCTTACATGGCTTTGTTGAGTCACTTGTTGTTATGTTTGTTTTCCAAGTGTTATGGGTTACTTTCCTTTATTGAAATAAATAGGTTTTGGTTACATCGTTAGTGATGGAATAATGGTATTTTTACCTCTTACATGTTGCAAAATTTTAACATGATATTCTACAAGGTGTGGTTTAGTTTAGATATCAACGTATAAATCTTACAAAAAATATAGAAATGATTCAAAGAAAAATAGATATTGAGTTTTAAATGTCATTGTCTTTTATCACACCAAAACTATATTATGTCTTCCTAATCCATTTTTCATTTCGGTAGTTGAAAGTCCTTGCTATTTAAAATGATTTTCCTCCGATCCCACCATCTTTCAGAAAAATATATCATAAATAAATTTAAACGAGTTCGAAATTTTTTCTCTTCAATGTTTAATATTATTTTGGGTTTTTTTCTGACAGATTTGATTTCCTTAAATCCTTGAAAAAATGAAGTTTTCTAAATTTGATGGCTTCGATCTCAACCACAGCTAGACATGATTATCTTTTTAAATATAAAACCAATCCACCCAACGTGTAAAGACAAAGATATTAGCACAAGACGAGGAATTTTAAGTTGTTCCTTTTGGAAAGTCTAAACCGATCACTTTTTTAAAGTGCTATAATTGTTAATTAGAATGTTGCTTTTAGTCTTAATTAAATGGTTTAAATATATTATTGGTTTTTATTTTCGTTTTTGTTATTCAATTTGGTTCTATTTTTTTGTTTTGTGTTCATATTTTCGTTAAATTTGAGTTAATTTGATTTTTTTTATTAATGGTATTTAAATAATTAACATTTTTTAACATTATATGCTATGTGTTAGTTCCTATTTTTTTTATTAGTTATTTTTTTATATTTTATTCCAATTTTGGTTAAATGTTTATGCTCTAAATCATTGATACTTCTAAAATTAATATTTAATTTTTTTTCAAATGTTAGAAATATTTTAGAAAAGTAAACTAATAATTATAAAATTATCATTTAAATATAAAATATTTTAGATTTTAATTTGATATCTAAAATGAAATACAAATATTAAATATTTTAGATTTAAATGTCAAATTTACAAATGTTAATATATATTTTGAAAACATTTAATAATTATATTTTAATAATATTTTAAATAATTATATTCTATTTAATAATTAAACATAAGAATTATATTCAATTTATAATTAAATATAATAATTTATAATTGATTTTCAAAAATAACTAATAATAATGTCAATTATATATATATATATATAATATTTATAAAAGATTAAATTTGCTCTCAATTTAAAAGGAAAAAATTGTTTCATTTTAATATAAATGGTGATTAAATTAAATAAAAATAACGATATATAAACATAATTGAATAAAAATAACGAATATTATGACTAAATTGAACAAAAATAAATAATACAACTATTTACAAAATTAAAAAAATAAAAAATTAAATAAAAATTAAAAATTAAAAAAAATATGAGTTAACATGTAACATGTACTGTTAAAAAATATTAACTATTTAAATATTATTAATAAAAAGGACAAAATTAACCAAAATTTAACACAAATAAAAATCTAATTAAATACAAAATAAAAATAAGAACCAGATCAAATAAAAATAACTAATTAAATTAATGATCATTTCGATTCCCGTCATTACTTTTGTTTTTTATGTACAGCTGGTTCGTCTGTTGATTGCCCTTATGTTTAAAATATTTCTATATTTCTATTTACATACGGAGAGTAAAGGAAAGTTAGATATATATAGATATGAATAAATGGATAAATCAAGTACATAATGTAATATCTTTGTGCGGCTGAATATAAAATAAGTTCTGAATATATATATATATATATATATATATATATATATATATATATATATATATATATATATATATATATATATATATATATATATATATATAATATATTGCAACTAGACATTGCTTATAATGTTTATTAAAATGAAGAGAAAATGTCACTTGAAAACTATATCCAGTCAAGGGGCTATTTAAATTACAACTTGATCCAGACAACCCAGAAATCTTTAGGAGTTTTGTCTTCAAATGGTATCGATATATTATTTCTTAACAATATAAGGTATATCGCTGTCAGGATTTCTTTATAATTATAGTCCCATAAAAGATTTAAATCGTATGATAACTTTATATTTGACTCATATATTCCTAGCATTTAGCTATTTTTTTCTTTCTCATGACGAGGAAGAGGGTTATCAAAAGATAATTTAAAATGATAAATTCTAAATACAAATTTACTATAATATTTGTCATTGAAATTATTAGGCCAAAACTAATAATTTACTATAGTATTTATTATTCAAATTATTAGGCCAAAACTAAAAATTATTAGTAACACTGTTGCCTAAGTTTTTAAAATAACATCAAAATACATTTTTTTTACATTCAACATACGTGAATTTTTATTTTCAGTATTCAAATGAATTAGGCACTATTATTATTAATTTCTCAATTAATTTATTAAAAAATGAACTTTAAATTTAAAGTTTAATAATGAATAACACGATAGATCCAATAAATAACAAATTTTTCAATCTTCTAATAGTGAGTGATACAAAGGGTTCAACAAAAAACAAATATATCAAGATAAACTAAAATTCATGAATATGATATCATTTTAAAAAATGGTTGTTCACGTGACAAATGAATTTTCAATTTTGATTTATTGATTTTCAACTTAATTGTCTAGTTCAAGTGAATAAGCACTATCATTCATCAAAATTTCATACCGAATAACATGATAAACGCAACAAAAAACAAATTTTTTGATAGCGGATGGCACAATAGGCCTAACAAACGATAAATCTCGTTAAGATAAATTTTAACTCATAACTCTATACCATGTTTAAGTTCTAACTGATGACTTTGGTACCATATTAAGAAATAAATTTTAAGCTAACACAACCTCTACAAAATTGGCTTTGTAAGGTGAGATTTGTATCAGTTATATATAGGGTAAACTAGCTTTATTTATAATCAACACGAGATTCCTAACATAAAAAATATTAAAAACAAAATCACATAATTTTACCCCACAAAATTGATATGTACGGTGAGGTTTGCACTCACCTATACATATTATGAGCTTGTCTCATTTATAATTAATTCGAGATCTCTGCCATAACAAATAATACACAAAATGATTTTCTTTAGCATTTGATATTGCTTTATTATTTAAAAAAGTGAACCATAAAACATAGAAGTGATGTCAATTTGTTGATAAAATTGTATATGTAATTTGCTATAAATATTATGTTTATTGAATAATATTTGATACACTGTATACATTTTAATTCAACATTAACTATTTTATGAGTTTAATGTCCATTATGTTTCTTTAAAGTAGTTATTATAAAAATTAAGATATATATTATAACTCGTTACTAAAAATACATCATAACATTAGTATTATCTGTTTAATAATTATACTCACTACCAAAAAAATCCCGCAAATAATCAATTTACGTAAGCCACAGTAAATAGAATCGGACTTATGTTGTCAACGACTTAATTGCTCTTTAAGCATTACTTAATCGGACCTCAAACTAGAAATCATTATCGAAGTTCAAATAAATATCATAAATTCTCGGATAAAAATCTACATATATTTTGAAACCGATTATTGCTTAGACTAATCGAAAGATATACTTTATATAAATTACAAAAATAGAAGATATCAAGCTAACTTTTATAGGATACATTATTAACTTTCGATTTTAAAACACGTAGATAATCTTTAAAACGTTTCAATATTATCAAAAAGGTGTCGTGGTGTAGTTGGTTATCACGTCAGTCTAACACACTGAAGGTCTCCGGTTCAAGTCCGGGCGACGCCATAGTGTTTTTGGATTCGTATTTTAGCAAAATCGCACAATGCTGCAACGTCGTCGTTTAAGGTTGAATTCGTTCCGCAATAAAAGCCGCGTGATTTGGAAGCTACGGCTAATGGAAAAGAAGTAGGAAAATATACTCGCCACATTTCGGACCTCCACGAATAGCAACCAATCACGTTTATCCGAAATAAGTTTCTCCATCCTCATTGGTCCACGTCATCACCCCAGAACCTTCTATCACACAACAAAGAACTGTATATATATACCCATGCTTCTGTCTTTTCTTCTCCCAAACCCACACGAGAAAACTCTTTCATCATCGTCGAACCAATAATTTCAAATCGCACCATGAATTCGCTTCTCCTCTTCGGAATCGGTGTCCTCCTCTTTCATTCATGTCTTGCCTCTGAAATCCCGTACCCCAAGGCCATTTCCGTACGTCGCATTCGTTCGATCCTCTTTTCTTTTTCTTTTTATAAATGGTTTTATCGTAGGTTCTGAATCTCGTGTTTGGGCGTTTTTGGTTTGCGCAGGATTTGAAGGATTCAATTGTGAAAGGATTTGGGATTACGGGGGAGGATGAAGTGAAGATTACGGGGTTCGATCCTCGAGAAGCTGAAGTTGGGCATTCCGTGGAGTACCGATTCGACTTAGAAATCGATCATCAGGTCATTCCCTTCAAACTTCTCGAAGACGTCAAACGTTGGGATTATGTGGATCTTCCCATTTTCCGGTCCCAGGACCAGGCCCATACCGGCTTGGTCAAGAAACGGGCCTCGGATAACGGGCTTCCAGTTCTGGCTCCCTTCGTCCTCGCTGGGCCGATGGAACTCTGGATTCACGACGCCAATGATATGAGACTCTCTCTCCCTGTAAGCCCTAATTTCAATTCAACCTATTTTTTTCAATTGATCGATGATTGTAATTTGTAATTTTGAATTGATAAATGGTGATTTGTCTGTGTAGCATGACGTGGATGCTGGTGTGTTGAAGAAAGTGATTTTGGCGGATGGGGCGGCGGTTACCGTTAAAGGTGCAAGATCCGTTAGTCTCCGTCAACCTCTTGATTTTCCTCTTCCTTTAAATCGCACGGAGAATGGTTTCGCTAACGGTCTTTTGGCTCTCGCTGAACATCTTCGCCATGCTTCTAGAACCCAGGCTTCTCCGATTTTGTCGCTGAGAATTGTTGGTCCCACGTCGATCGCAGCAGCGCCTTCCGACTCAACAACATCAACCTCGTTGAAGCTTAAACGTCTTGCACCTGGTCTTGTGGAATTGTCTTCGCCCTTGAAGACCAAAGAGGTTGAGTCATTTTCGAGCGTTGATCTCGACGGTGAAGCGCCCACAATTCTTACACCCACTCAGTTTTCAACTTTGTGGCCTCTTTCTTCGATTAATGGGTCGAATGCGAACTTGTTGGGGTTTGAGAAACTGTTGCATTCTGTGTTAGGGCACAAGGCTGACAAGAAAGGTTCCTTTAGGTTGTTGAAGGCTGATGTTTCTGCTCAGACTTACGTGAAGATTGGTTTCAAAGCTGAGAAGAAGGTGAATGAAGAGGAGTTGGAGGATTACCCTGCGTGGAGAACAAAGCCTGAAACTGTGACGACACATTTTGAGGTTCTGGCTAAGGTGGATGGCGAGAAAGTGGTTCCGGAGAAAGTTATGCAGTTGAAACCTGTTCTTCCGGTGGATAATGTGGCGCCCAATTTGCTCGCTGGGAATGTGTCTATGTCGAAGATGCAAGACGTGCATCCTCCTCCTAACCCCTTTTACCTGTAAATTGTGAAAAGGAAAAGGGATTGGTTGTTTTTGTATACTCTCCTCGGTAATTATAATAGAGAGAAATACGTAACGTCTTGTTTCACTTTTTGATTTTGGTATATACAACAGCTAACACATGTAAAATTGTATAAAGGGAAATTTGTTTATTTTGGCACCCTTACATTTGCATCTTGCACTTTTTAAATCAACTATTTTACTGAATCTATTAGATGCAATCCCTTGTTTGTGTGTTAGTCTGCTACATGTTTTAACTTTGCATTATGAGCCAAAGAAATTCCATTATGAGCCAAAGACTGGTTGACGATAAAGTTCATTATGAGCCAAAGACTGTTTGAAGATGAAGTTCACTTCTCCTTGGTCTCTCAGGTTCATCTAATCGCTTTTCTGTCCAAATAGTTCAATCTGTCGTCATTTATTTCTTTTTAGCAACAGCAAATTCACTACGATTAAATTCAGCAGGCTTTTCAAAATTGATATTGTTAATGCATTATGAAATTTATTTTTAACAAGCTTTTCTGACTCAAAATTTTGTATGATTTCATATTTACTTATTGCAAAATCCTGTTGTTGGTGAGTCCACTGCTGCTATCTTAGACATTCTTTAACTTGATGTCTTTCTCTTACTATTTTGCTTTTGCTCATTCCTTTTATTTTCTTTTATTATGTTGGCAGTTATTCGCGAGATTTGTCACTTCTGTGTTGGTATTCTTCCATTCCAATCAGAGTTTGATTCTTCTTCACTAGTTTAAGCAGCAGATTGCAACTTACAATCAGGAATTTGAATCAGAGAAATCTCATTCCAAGCTCCATTCTTCATTTTTTCTGCATAAAGTATTGTTTTTCTCACTTCCTTTGGTTCTTTGATTTCAATTTAGAAAAAAAGAACATTAAATACGTTTTATTCAAGCATGCTTATCATGTTCTTTCTGTCTTCTTTTTTTTCTTTGTTTGTGTGTGATTTCACTAGTGTTGGTTTAGGGAATGTTAAAGAACCCTGTTAATTACAAAATTGATTTGTGTAGTGTAGGGGGAAGTAATAGGACCCTGTTAATTACAAACTTATCAAACAGTAAACAAATTTCTAATTTTCATCATACGTTTGTGTTTGCTTTGTTTTTAAATTTTAACAGTATTTATCTACCAGTCTATTTAAGGTCTACTTTAGCCACTAGTTATGATAAATTGGCTAAGACCATGTTAATTTAGTAGGATTGAAAAAATAACAGTTGTCCAAGAAGTAACAACAGCTTGAAAAAAGGGGTTTGATTTAACATAGCTCTATTGCATGTACTACCTTCAAACACAATTAAAATAAGTCAGCACGTTTGTTTGGAATAAAGTTAGAATTTTTGTATAGCACCACCCGAGTCCAAATCATTGTTATTGTCAAATGTGCCCTGACTAGATTCATCAAAATTTCTGCTATATTATATTAATAGTATCACTAAAGGTATCAAATTGAAAGTCATTGCAGAAACCAGGAAAAATTCGAATCGAAAAGGCATACATCAACCACTAATGTTATAAACAAAGCCAAACTCACTAAAATCAGGTAGACTCAAACATACTAAGGTGATAAATTTCTCCACAAATACTTTTTTCTTTATAACATAATGTATGTACGTATACGTGTATGTATGTATAAATGTATGTATGGATATATGAATATATGGAGGTATGTATGTAATTATGCATGTATGTATGGAGGTATGTATGTATGGATGCATGTATATATGTATATATGCATATATCTACGGTTATATGTATGCAAGATGTATGTATGGATGTATGTATTTATGTGTGTATAGATGTATGTATGTATGTCGTAAGATCGACGTATGTACCTATGTATGGATATATGAATATATGTATCTATGTATACATGGATGGATGTATGTATGCATGCATATATGTATGCATGTATGAATGTATATATGTATGGATGGATGAATGTATGTATGAATGTATGTATGTATGTACGAATGTATGTATGAATTAATGTATGTATGTATGTAAGTATTTATGGTGTATGTATGTATGTATGGATGCATGTCTGTATGAATGAATGTATGTACTTATGCATGTATGTGTGTAGTATTTATGTATGTAGTAGATGGATTAATTGATCTATGCAAGTATGTATGTATGCATGCATGCATGGATGAATTGATCTATGCATGTATGTATGGATGTATGTATGAATGGATACATATATGTATGTATGTTTGTATGCATGTATGTACGGATGGATAGATGTATGGGGATGGATAGATGTATGGATAGATGGATGTATGTATCTATGTATGAATATATGTATGTAAGTATTTATGGGTGTATGTATATATGTATGGTTGAATGCATGCATGTAAGTATGTATGCAAGTATGAATGTATGTATGAATGGATACATATATGTATGTATATTTGTATGAGTGTATGGATGGATAAATAGATGTATGTATGGATGAATGTATGTATGTGCATATGTATGAATGGATGAATGTATATATTTATTCATGTATGGATGGATGCATGTATGTGTGTATTTTTGGATGAATGCATGTATATGTGTAGTATGTATGTATGTATGCATGCATGTATATATGTATTGGTATATGTATGTATGTATGTATGCATGAATGCATGGTTGGATACATGAATGTATGTATGGATGGATGGATGCATGTATGTATATATGTATTCATGTATGAATGCATGTATATATGTATGCAAGTATAGATGAATGCATGCATATATACATGAATGTATGTGTGTATGTATGCATGTGTGGATAAATGCATGTATATGTGTAGTGTGTATGTATGTATGCATGAATGCATCGATGGATATATGAATGGATGTATGTATGTATGGATGCATGTATGTATGTATATATGTATTCATGTATGCATGTATGAATGGATGCATGTATGTATGTATGTATGTATGCAAGTATGGATGAATGCATGTATGTATGCATGAATGTATGTATGGATGCATGTATGTGTGTATGTATGGATGAATGTATGAATGTATGCATGTGTGGATGAATACATGTATATGTGTAGATGTATTTATATATGTATGTATGTATGTATGCATGAATGCATGGATGGATACATGAATGTATGTATGTATGAATGGATGCATGTATGTACGTATGTATATATGTATTCATGTATGCATGTATGAATGCATGGATGGATGGATGCATGTATGTATTTATGCATGCATGTATGTATGTATGCAAGTATGGATGAATGCATGTATGTATGTATGGATGCATGTATGTGTGTATGTATGGATGAATGTATGAATGTATGTATGTGTGGATGAATACATGTATGTGTAGTATGTATGTATGTATGTATGTATGTATGTATGCATGCATGTGTAGATGTATTGATATATGCATGATGCATGCATGGATGGATAGATGCATGTATGTATTTATGCATGCATGTATGTATGTATGTATGCAAGTATGGATGAATGCATGTATGTATGTATGGATGCATGTATGTGTATATGTATGGATGAATGTATGTATGTATGTATGTCTGCATGCATGTGTAGATGTATTGATTTATGCATGTATGCATGTATGTATGTATGTATGTATGCATGAATGCATGGATGGATACATGAATGTATATATGTATGTTTGTATGGATGGATAGATATATGTATTGATGGATGCATGTATGGATGTATGTATGTATGTATGTATGTATGTATGTGTGGATGGATAGATGTATCTATATATGTATCTTTGTATGGATGCATAGATGTATGTATTGTTGTATGTATGTATGTATTAATGTATGTATGTGTGGATGCATGTATGTATATATGGATTGATAGATGTATATATGTATGTATGTATGTATGTAAGGATGGATGGATGGATGGATGAATGAATGAATGAATGTATGTATGAATGGATGAATGAATGGATAGATGTATGTATGTATGTACGAATGTATGTATGTAAGTATTTATGGGTGTATGTATGTATGTATGGATGGATGGATGCATGTCTGTATGAATGAATGTATGTACTTATGCATGTATGTGTGTAGTATTTATGTATGTATGTAGTATATATGTATGTATACATGCATGGATGGATGAATTGATCTATGCATGTATGTATGTATGCATGCATGCATGGTTTAATTGATCTATGCATGTATGGATGTATGTATGAATGGATACATATATGTATGTATGTTTGTATGCATATATGTATGGATGGATAGATGTATGGATAAATGGATGTATGTATGAATATATGTATGTATGGATGGATGGATGCATGTATGTATGTATGCAAGTATAGATGTATGTATGAATGGATACATATATGTATGTATATTTCTACGTATGAATGGATGGATAAATAGATGTATATATGGATGGATGTATGTATGTGCATATGTATGAATGGATGAATGTGTAGATGTATTGATATATGCATGTATGTATGTATGCATGAATGCATGGATGGATACATGAATGTATGTATGTATGTTTGTATGGATGGATAGATATATGTATAGATGGATGCATGTATGTATGGATGTATATATATATATATATATATATATATATATATATATGTGTGTGTGTGTGTGTG
>Ga0209589_1001915_pt1 | contig 35253 bp, 12 predicted proteins | sample CowpeawhiteBW_FD_187525 | JGI IMG/M metagenome (GOLD analysis project Ga0209589, IMG submission 187525) | Root nodule microbial communities of legume samples collected from California USA - Cow pea white BW (SPAdes) (version 2) | ecosystem: Host-associated > Plants > Roots > Nodule | place: USA...
TTTTTTCTTGCCTTTTATGGTGTCCCTTGTTTTTTTTTTTTTCTTTTTACCTATTCTCTTTTCAATTTATTTCATTTCTATTTTCATCTTCTATATTTCTTTTCACTAAACCAAATACACTGATGATGTTGGAGAAATAATTATCTGTTTTTGTTAACTTTAGAGTATTTTTAATGCCCTTTAGTTGAGGGGAAAATGAAAAAATAAATTCGGAAAAGAAAAATAAGTAAAAGATAAAGTTGAAACAAGCTATAAAATAAATTATTATCTAGAGCTTTTGAAAAATGTTATTTTTTTAAACAAATAACTCCTCCCAATGTTCTTAATTGAGATAGTGAAATGTAATTGATTTGCTTGCGCTATTAAATTAAATTAATAGGAGATCGATCTTGCCTATTGTATCCCCATTATAAGCCAGCTTCCTTGTCATAGTTAAAGCTCTTATGGATGTTCCTTCAAGGAACAAAATAGAATGTGGTATATAGATGTTCTAAACTTCTGGACAAGGTCAGTCGACAGAGAATGTTTTAGGTTTCAAAGTAATTCACGGGGTTATGGTATAGCCCAATCCGTGCTTCTTTGTCTATCTATGTTCTCACATTTCACACGGCTGATTATACTTTGAGATTTTATACTTTTTTTTTCTTTTTCTACGTTGTTTTTTTATGTATTTAATATTTTTAAAGACTCCATTTTTCCTTGTATCAATTCGTTCAATGATTAATTGCACAGAATGTTAAAATCTCGTTAATTATTTTTAAATCATAAAGCCTTATTTAAAAAAAAATCATAAACCTTATTAAAAATATAATAAATCATAAAATTTACGGAGGCAAAGAATAAGGAGCTTTAAGGTTTAATTTAAAAACATGGCAAAACCGAAAAGGACGTCAACTGTTGTTTTACCTTTGATCTGAATTTAACGAGTGAAAATGAGAGGTTAAAATTGAGATAAAAAAACAAACATTTTTTTTCGGGTACTACGCAAAACTGGATTGGGTTGCCTAGAAGGCTACAATTCACTTTGCAATTATTCATTTCCTTGTTTGTGGTCACAATCGTCGAAACTATCAACGCCACTAAATCAGGGATTGCATGTGAATGTGAACCCAACCCATGGTACTTTGTTTTCAAAACAATAAAATTGATGTTCAGTATTCACAGCAAGCAAGGAATTGCAAGGTACATTAAAATAGATGTAAGAGAAGCAAAGCAAGAGTGTCCTTGTCTTTTGCGAGACCTTTGTACTCCGCTAATGGTAAAAGCAATCGAATCCTCGATTAGAAACCTCGGGAAAAAAAAAGGAATGAAAAAAAGAAAAGATCTCTTTAGTTGTTTTTGATGATGATCAGCACATCATTTGATTAGTGACTAGTAGAGTTTAGAAGAAAGGGTAAAGCTGTAGAAAATGGAAAGATTTTTTATCTTTGCAGAGACATCTTTTTCCTGCTCAGTGGTAAGAAAGATGCGTAGGTCTGGTCACTCACACAGTCACAATCCCTCTCACCCTCTCAGTGCAATGTCAATACTCTAATGGCAGCTTTGACTAATTGAAAGCTGTAGAGTCACAGCAAGGAATCCCGAAACCTCGAAAAGGAAACTGAAACGAGAATAGTTTCACATGCCCTTTAAACTTATTGGGTGTGAAATGCTTTCTCGATGCGTGCTAGATCAATTTTAGAAATCCACCTTTTAGGATATATGACAGCCATCCAATTCATTTCCAAAATTTTCACAAACACCTTCTGTTCAAATCTCTGTTTACTGTTTTTCGTTACAAAGTATGAGAATTTTTCACCCATAACCTACGTACTACAACGGACGGTGTTACACAAAAGCATTAAGTCAAGGAAAAACGAAAATTACTATTATCTTGCTCGACTCACATCATACAGTGTGTGCATAGTGCAGAGAAATACTGTGAGTATTTTTATTTTTTTTCCAACAAAACTGTACAGCTTGTTGCTGTAATATCAGTTTTTGTGTTTACATAAAGCGTTGTTAATATGATATTGAATACAATAATTGCAATTTATAAATTGCCTTAAGTTATATTTAATACGAGTCCCCTTCAAATCAATTTAACATGATATTAACTAAGGGACCACTTCTGTAGGGAGTGCTCCTTGAAGGAAAATAGGTAATAAATACAAGTACTTATCATTTAATTTCTTGGTCTGCATTCGAACTTGAGGGGTCAGTAATAATCCATGCTTTACACACTAAACATCTAAAATCTTACATTAGAGCCAAAACATTACTCCTTAATTTACAGCACATTTTTCAGAGAGCAAACACAAGGCACAGAAAGGATTTGCACTAGCAGCCATAATCAGGTGCAAAGAGTCCTGAATGTAAGTAATAGAGGTCAATGACAGTCAAAGAGGTGAATCTGTAACTGAGAACTGAGACAAAAATTAGTTAGCATAATAAATGCGAATTTGAACTACCCTCTCCTGTCTGTGATATTTTTAAACACACAGAAAGGACAAAGCCATTTGTTATCCAAGCAGTTTCTAATAACTAGGTTCAAAGTCTCAAGCCTCAAACTACTAATAGAACGGTGTCCAAGGGGGGGGCCCTTGATACTGATGTGGATTCTCCCAATTTGCTTAACTCTCTTGAGTCGTTCCTTTCACTTTTCTGCTACACTCTGCACTCTGCACCCTCCCTTTCTCTCTCTCCCTCTCTACTTGTTTGCTGCCAACACATCTTCCAATTTATGTACCTCTCTTCCTTCAGGCTATACGCCATGGCAAGAAAACCACTACTCTATTCTGGAAAATAAGCAAAAACCTTCTTCCTTTTTCATCTTTTCTCTTTCTGCTTCACTTTGCTTTTCTCTCTCTCGCCTTGCTTCTTCACAACTTGATAAAGTTTCTTCAGGGACTGCCATCCAGATCTCAATTAGCTTTCATTAATTTCTGCCACCTAGTTTTCTCTTTTAGATGGGGAATGACTTTAAGGGGTGATATGATATGCTTTCATGGCTTCACTTAATTCATATCATTACTACACAACCACCTCCTTGCTCATCGTACTTTTGCTGCACAATTTTCTCTCTCTAGTTTCTGCCTCCAATCACCCTCACACTGCAATCTCTCTAAGGGTAAGCTCTAATCTTAGCCCTCTTTGTTTATACCCTCACTGGTGTGTGTGTGTGTGTGTAAATGGTCTAACAAGAATCTGCACAAAATGTGTTGCCATGTACAGGAACTGTTATTTGAGGAGAAAAACAGACTAGGTTCCATTCCTCCAAGCTGTCACAACAAGTGCAATGATTGTCATCCATGCATGGCAGTTCAAGTCCCCACTTTGCCTAGTCATGACTCTAACCCTCCAGATCTTACCCAAACTTCTGCCATGGCAACTTTTTTTAACCCTTCTTCTCCCCAAGGTAACAGGTACTCCAACTACAAGCCATTGGGGTGGAAATGCCATTGTGGTGACCACTTCTTCAACCCTTAAAACTTCTAAAATGGATATTCGCACTCCTATTTTTTGTTGGTCAAATTCATATTTTCTGGTTTAGGGGTCAGCTAGGGTAACAGATTTGCTATCACTTGCGTCACCATGGATAGTATACATTGGAGTTTGATACACTTGTACAGAGTTTGTTACAGACCTGAATTCCAACTTTTATTATTATTATTATTATTATTTTGCCTCTGAATTTTGAGAAAATTTTGCTATTGTTGCTTTTGTGTCTGTTTCTTGAGGAGTTCCTTATAATTGGCTAAGGATTAGTTGCTAATTTTGTGTCCAACAAGAAGCGACAGGAAATGGGGTTGTGTCTTGCCCATTGCTAAGGTCTTTTCTACTCTCTCATTTCTTCTGAATCTGTCTTATAACCTTTTTTTCTCTTATCTTGGAATTTTCATTGCCTACTTACTATACACAACATCTTCACTCCTATGCATACTTACCACTCATTGATTTCAATGTTTTTGTTTAAATAATACGCATTATATGCCACAAATTACACCAACAACAAATTTCCACTCATTCTGCCTTATCTCCTAGATACTGTATTAAGTCATGTGATTTAGTCTTCAAAATAACTAGAGAACTATATTTTTTGCTTGTTAAATAATTTTGAAATATTTACCGTTCATGATCACGTGGCAATATTAAAGTTAGAATTGAGTGTGCCTTTTTGTTTCTTGTGGGCTCAGTAAGTTTTTACTTAGGTTTTTCTTGGACTGCCAATACAATAAAGTTGTATTCGATTTTCAGTAATTCATATTAAACTAAGTTGTTTGTGTTTATTGATTAAAAAAATTCTGTTATTTTTACTCAATATTAAATCATTATTTTAAGCATTTTTTGTCCGTGGATCTAAGTGCATACTATGATGAAACAAAAGCATATTTTTTATTAAAAATAAATATTTATTGTATGAACATTTTTTTAACAAATTAGTATCTTCTAAAAGTAATTAATATTAATGATTTTTTTTTAATATTGTGTCAAAATTGTTGTTAAACTAATGATTATTTCAAGCATAATGAATTAGTTATCTAAATTCATTCTTAATCATATGTAAATGTATAAAAATAATTTAAGTTTAATTTTGATGCAACTGAAAAGTTTACATGTTCCATTAAGAAATATTAACTTCTTTGGATACATCTTTTAAAATAATACAAAAGTTAAATATGCTGTAGATCCATTTCAAGTCACATAAAAATGTCACAAATTATCCATTTATTCAAATATGCTGTATATTATTCAAAATTTAATGATAGGAAAAATCTGGAACAAAAGCAAATGATGGATAGATTATAATTTATATTAAATTTCTCATTTATTCTCAAGCTTTTAAATTAAATAATCATGGATACGATTTTTTATTGGGAAAAATTAGCTAAAACAAGTTATTAAACAGAAAACTCACATAAATTTATTAATTAAAAATTAACATAATAGTAATAATATTTTAACCACAGATGGATATACTTCATCATAAAGAGTTCTTACCTTCCCAAACTACCAATTAATAGTGGAATTGAATATATGATTATGGAATTTTATTTTATGTACTAATCCATTTTAAGCCAAAATTTCCAATACCATATTCCACCCACTAACACTCACGTTATTGCAATATTTCTGAATGTATAAAATGTCAACAAATTCTAAAATTTCGAAGTTCATACTGTTATCTTTGAGATTAAAAACTAAAACTATATGTCATAAAGATATTTAGAAAACATTATAATTTTGTAAACATTCAAAATTTGTACTTATAAATATATAATTTTATAATTATTTGACTTTGGAGTCGTCCTATGTCAAAGTTTATAATTATATATAATATGACCTTATTTGAAATATATATTTTTATGTTATAACAGTTACAACATATAAATATATATTTAAATTTTATCATAACACTTGTTTATAAAGGAATTATCATAATGCTCTCAATTATTTACATTAAGATATTTTATTTAATTATTGTATTTACTTTAAAATAATTTATTTTAAATACTTTAGTATTGTTTACAATTTATCTACTTCAAGTATTTTATTTTGAATTATTTACTTTGTATACATGTGTCTCTGTTTTCTACTTTCAAGTAATATATTTACAAATATCTAATTTATAAAAAAATAATCATAAATTTATGACAAAATGTCTATTATAAAACTAGAAATGTTGTATATTAAAGAAATATATTTCTTGTTACACTAATATTTTATTATGAAATTATATTTATTAATGAAACACATCATTAACACTCTCATAAGTTTTTATACCTAAAATGATATGTTAAAAAAAGTTGAATCATAAAGGAATTCGAAACTCTAATACTTGTTTCAATTAATTTTAATTACTAAAAGACCCATAAATTAACGGAGTAGTAATATTTTTTTTTTTTAACTCCAAGAATCCATGTAATATAGTAGTTTCTATGCTTTTGTTCTTTGACAAAATAATTCAATTTGGCCCAGACATAGCACAATTAACACATGATTTATCTAGTTGGATTTAATATGTTTTTTGTCCTTCAGTTTTTTCAACTCTGAGTGAAAATTAGAACTAGTTTTTCTTACAAATTTTGAACTAATTTAGTCTATTATCTTTAAAAATACACGAATTTAGTCATTTGAATCAAAATTTAGTTTTTTCAAATTTATTTGACATTTCAAATATGTTTCTCAACTAATATTAAAGTGAGTGTAACCAACTAAAATACTATAGTGAAATGTGTTTAAAACGACAAATAAATTTAATTAAATTTGGTTAAAATGATTAATTTTACGCATTTATAGAGTTGAAAAACTAGATTGGTTCAAAGTTTCCATTAAATAACTTCAATTTTTACTAAAAGTTGAAATATCTAAAACATATTTAATCCTATTTGATTTAAACCGTTTGAACTTAATTAACTTAATTTGTGTGAACAACTTCTTTTGAGGGGCAGGTTGAATTCCAAAAATATGAACTCGATACTTCACATTATTAACTCGAAATATGAGTAAGAAAATAAATTTTATTATTCATTTCAATTTGATTTAATCATATATGGTGGGAAACTACGAAAAAGGTTGATTCCTCGGCGATTTTTTTGTACAGTTTAAGATGTTGATCATATGTAACATTGAAGTTTCCTACTTAAATTTATCTTTGAAATCAACTAACAAGAAAATATGACGTAGCTCGGTTTTAAACAATGATCTTTTCAAAGCTTAAAAACTAAGAGTTTCATACAACCGATAATATATTAAAAAAACTACAAATGTCATACTAATTCATTCACTAATCCTCCTAATTCTTTTTCCAATTTTTACATGATGTACATTCATTAAAACTTTAATATCCAATGCTTTATCCATAAAAAAAAAAAAAAAGTAATCATTTTAGGTCCAACTGAGCTTAATCCAATGTGGGAAAGTTTCCAAAATAGTTGGTTGAGTCTCAAAATAGTTGACTTTTTCTTTTATCAGCAAAACTTAAAACAGTCGACTATAAAGAGAGCAAGTTAACTAAAAAAAAAAAACATGTTTTAATTAAGTTATACAATTTGATTTTCAAATTTATGACTATAAACAAACATTTCTTCTCTTAAAAAAGAAATTAAAAACTAAGTATAAAGTAAATATATGGCAAAAACCTCTGACATAAACAACTTGCCCTCGAATATTTGGAGCCATAAAACGTTAGGCACCGACAAAGAATGGCTGGCAAAGGAGTTGGTCTTTTCATTTTAATAAGGAAACGATTATTCAAAGTCAAAGTCTTCTGAAAGAGAAACTGTGTATTTCCACGAAAGTATAATGAAGTGAAAATATCTGTTTATAACGAGAAGATCCAATCAGAATTGAAGTCAGTGTCGAACATGGAGAGTGAGAGAGAAGAAGTTAAGCAGAATCTGGGAGTGTTGGATATCCTCAACGAAGCTGTAACATTCTATGTCACAAACATCAACTTCATCATCTTCACCTCTCTCACTTCCCTGCCTTTCTTTCTTCTTATGGTTTACTTTGAAATCTCGTTCCAGAAAATCATGGTTGAGGCCCCACAAATTATATCACTCCTACCCTTTTTCGAACCAAATTATGCGTATGTGTATCTATCTGAAAGTGGCTATTCCTACATAGACCCACCTCGTAAAAGTTTTAGGAATGATTATTTACCTGTTTTGATTCAACTTGGATTCATTTACTTGGTGCCTCTTCATGTTCTAGAGCTCTGCTCTGCGGTTATAACTATGGATTCGGCTTCAAAGCTGAAGTCAGAAGAGAGTTATATAACTCTGAAGGATATGTTTAAAAGTTCCATTGACATGTCAATAATGAAAGGCACGTTGATCACTTCATTGTACGTGGTGTTTTGGTCGACCTGTTTCTTGATTGCATTCCCATGGATACTAAGTAACTGTTATATGCTGTTCAGGGATTTTGGGTATTACATATTTTTTACAGTGATTTGCTTTGTAGCTTTTACAAAGGTGTTGATGGCGTATTTGGAATGGAGTGGTATTTGGAATATGAGTTTTGTGATATCGGTTGTGGAGGGTATATATGGTGTTGGGGCTATACGAGTTTCGTATTTCTTGAGCAGAGGGAATCAGAAGAGAGGATTAGTTTTGATGTTTGTTTTCTTTGCGTTGGGAGTTTGTTTAAGGTTGTCGTGTGTGTCCCTTGAATGCTACAAAAGAGGGTATGGGATATTTGTGCAGATTGGGGTCCTCACTGTGGTGAATACATTGAAATGGGTGTCGTCTATGATTTACTTCTATGATTGCAAGGAGAGGAAAATGGAGAAGAAAGTTGATGAGGAATCGGGTAAGATCTTGCAAAATGATTCATGAAGTGGTGAAACTTGGAGAATGGATGTAACTTGTTGTGTGCAGTAGTCATAGATTTGCTTCTATTTTGGGTTATTTGCATAAAGAGGGAAATGTTTGTATACTTCCATAAGTCAGAAATATGTAACATTATTATTATCTGAACTTCTGATCAGAAATAAATTGTCAATAAGGATTTTTGTCGATAAATATATTATATTCTTCTCTCGATCCTTAATAAGTTTTTTTTTTTTTTTACAATTTTATTTTTAGTTCTTAAACTTTTAAGATGAAATTAAGATTTTTTTAATTGAATTTGATAAAACTTTATCATCAACATTGAAAAATAATAAATGTATTCTTTATATTCTAATTATGTTAAATATTTTGTAAGTGTTAAATTATATTTCAGACTATTAATTAAATTATTTGTAGTGTGTAATAATTTTCAGTTCAAATATTAGTTTAAAATGTAATTAGTTTGAGAGAATTATAATCATTTATTTTTAGAATAAGGTTAAATATGTTTTTTTTTCTTTTGATCTTTGATAGAAATTGAAATTAGTCTATTTTGAAATTTTTTAATCAATTTAGTCCCTCATGGATTTAATCTTTTTAACAACATTTTATTATAGTGTTCTAGATTGTTTACACCGTTTGAAACATTTTTGCTTCAATATTAGCTTAAAAATGTGTTTGAAAAAATTTAGAAAACATTTATAAAGGAGAAATAAATTTGAAAAAAATTGGTTTAAAGGACTAAATTCATACATTTATAAAGACGAAAGATTAAATTGACTCAAAATTTTCCAAAAAGAGATCACAATATACATGAAAGGAAATATATCATATGAAAAACATAAAAAAAACAAGGGACTCATCCTTGAGTAAAGATTGTTGGAAAAAGTCCAAATGTGAGATAAAAAGTCTCACAGAATAGACAAAATTAAACACTATACAAAAATAAAAATCCATAACAACATGATAAAATTTTAATGTCTTATATGTATAAGATTAATGTGGTATAAACGTATAAACCATAATCACTCGATTACTGTATCATACATAATCCATATATAACGATAACTAATATGAAATATAACACGGAGCAATTGTAAGAAAGAAAAGAGAGTAGAAATTTTGAAGAATGGCAGTTCACAGAGAGCCACACAAAATATATTAGAACGATGGATGTGATGAGTGAGGGACACCACTTCTTCACATGGCTTCTTCTACTCTCGCACTCACTCTCACTGCCACCACCACCACCTCCTACTCTTCTTTCCCCATAACCAAACACGCTTTTTCATATCCCAGAATCAACTTTTTCTCTTCCAACAACCGCGCTTTCTCCGTCTCTGCTTCTGCTTCCGCTTCGTCTTCTTCACGTTCGCTTCAGGCTCTCATCTTCGACTGCGACGGCGTCATCCTCGAGTCTGAGCACCTGCATCGCCAGGCCTACAACGATGCCTTTGTTCACTTCAACGTTCGCTGCCCCTCTTCTTCTTCTCCGGGCCCTCTCAACTGGGACGTCCAATTCTACGACGAACTCCAGAACCTCATTGGTGGAGGCAAACCCAAAATGCGATGGTTCTTTTTCTTTTCTTTTTTCTTTCTTATTCCTTTTCGATGCTTCTTCACTCATTAATTATACCGTTTCGGGGATTTTAAGGTACTTTAAGGAACACGGGTGGCCTTCGTCCACGTTGTTCGAGACGCCTCCGACTAGTGACGAGGATCGTGCCAAGTTGATTGACACTCTTCAGGTGTTTGTTTGTTTTTTTTTTTTTTCTTACTTTTTATTACTTGTCTCTCTTTGTGTCACATTGCTTCATGACATGGTTGTTAGTGAAAGACCCTTTCAACAAGTTAGTTTTATTGCTAACGAACGGTCATTTCGCTGCTGTTATGTAGGATTGGAAGACTGAGAGATACAAAGAAATAATCAAGTCTGGAACTGTGAGTGGACTTGTGTTAATTTCCTGAACTGTGGAATTGGTATTTGTGTTGTTGTTGGTAAGCTACTACTGAATACTTGTACATTTTGACACAGGTAAAACCCAGACCTGGAGTTCTGAGATTGATGGATGAGGCCAAAGATGCAGTAAGATAACCTATTTTGTTTTCTGGCACTGTACTGATTTATTGCTTTTCATTATCTGATTTTTGTTCTTACTAATGTTATGTTGGTTAGAGAGATGTTAGCTTTCAAGTCTGTCATGGTTTGCCCAATTTCTGTTGCAGGGGAAAAAGCTAGCTGTTTGCTCTGCAGCAACTAAAAGTTCAGTTATTCTGTGTCTTGAAAACCTTATAGGAATTGTAAGACCTTTTTCTTTATACTCTCACTATTGGTAGAAAAAATTAGTTATTAATTTGCATTCAACCAAGTTGTTTTCTCTGTTGTAGGAACGCTTTCAAGGCCTTGATTGCTTCCTTGCTGGTATACTTTCTTTAATTGATCATATAACATTTCTGACTTTTATTTCCTGATCAGGAATAATGAAACAAAACTTATACCATGCTGCAGCGCCAGCTGAGGCTTCAAAACTCCAAATTAATTTGCATCAAAGTTCATTTTTCATCCTATAAGAAAATTGGATAACGCTTTTTCTCATAACGTTAGTCCTAATATGTATGTGCAGAAAAAGGTTTCCTAGTTGACAGCATCCACTGTGCTTCTAATCTTTCAGGTGATGATGTGAAGGAAAAGAAACCTGACCCATCAATATACCTGGCAGCTTCCAAGGTTTTAACATGATAATATATGATCAAGACCTTTGAAACCTGAAACTCTAAAATTTCTTTTATGCACTAACAGAGTGAGCATAATTTGCATGAGCATTGCAGAAGCTAGGTATATCAGACAAAGATTGCTTGGTGGTAGAGGACAGTGTTATTGGACTACAGGTACATTTTCTTTTAGTGTCAATTTCCGACATCCTTGAAATTTAACCAATCTCATTGTATGGTGTGTGCAGTACAGAAAGAAAAGAAAATTAACTAAATGAGGTCAGGTTAGAAAGTCTAAGGTTAAGGAATCGTCTTCTTGTGTTATTAGACTCAAAAATATCACTACACGAGCTTTTAGACATGGAATTTCAACTTTAGAATCTTCGTTTTGTTCCTTAATTTGCCAATTACATTTAGCCAAAATGCTGAAAATATCATCTGGTCTAAATTAACCATTGCAGGCAGCTACACAGGCAGGGATGTCATGCGTGGTTACCTACACACCTTCCACAGCAGATCAGGTGAGGCAATTAAGTCAAATAAGTTGAACAACAAAATGGCAATTAAGTTGATATTGAACATGGAGGAAAATAACTATCCATTTAAACCTGCTGCATCATGATGTACCTGTATTTTATTTTGGATCTATTGTAGGATTTCAAGGAGGCCATAGCACTCTACCCTGACTTGAGTAACGTAAGGTATGATGATATGCTGCAGAACGGATTCAATGACTTTTTTTCTGAAGAAGTCATGTGACTTTAGTTAATTTTGTTCAATTTTTAACTGTCTTTTTATATATTTTTGTTTTTTGGAAAATTGAAGTTTGTCATTCAACACATGAAAATGAACTAAAATTAGGTGTCTTTTTTCTGGAAAGAAATTATTGAATCCGTCCCACGTTGCTGCTAACAGCTGAAGGTATTATTAGGTTTTGTTCATTTATGATCAGTTACTAAAATTGTGTGAACCATCATGCAGATTGAAAGATTTGGAATTACTGCTTCAAAATGCAGTAGCTGCTAAATAGAAGATTTGCTTGTAAATGTTACCATTTCTGCTGAAAATTGGTATCTCTATAAAAGCAGACATTTTTCATATATTTCATAGCGGATGTATACACGTAAGTTAAGATATGACAACAATTCTTTGCAAAATGTGGTAAAGATCATAATGTATTTGTTTATGTGTTCTTGTCGTTAACTTGGAATGGTTGACATATATTTTTTGACAATTCATCACGTCCAGTGCTAGAAAATTTGATATATTTTGGTTAGGATCAGTTTGTTTTCAACATAAAAACAAGCAAGGAAGAAATAAAACAGCCAAGTTAACATTGTACCCATGCCCATTTTAATTTTTTTTTCTTAACAATAAAAAAAAATTCTATCAAATTTTTAAAAGAAAAAGCTTTTGGGGTGAGAGAGGCTCGAACTCTCGACCTCAGGATCACTCAGAAGCTATGAGACCTACGCGCTAGCCAACTGCGCCACCACCCCTTTTGGTATGAAAACTATATTTTATCATAAAGTTTGTAAAATATTGATTAAATTTGAATCACATATTTCCTTAAATTTTGAATTCATTGGTTGTTGATTATAGAAAAAACTGAGTTTGTATGAAAAAATAATAGTTAGCTATTCAGATGACAAACATTATTTGTACTTGGATGATGTTATTGATACTCTCTTTTTTATATTTCTATTTAATAATCCTAAAATTTATTATTTTATATTTATTTGTATTAGATAAATATAATATTTATTATGAAAAAAGGTTGTAAAGTGAAAATAAGGGAAAATAATAAGTGTTATACATATAATTTTCCTTTATCCCTTTTGTACTTTTAATCTTATATTTATTGTGGTGTCAACTCAATAATATAGTAACATGTCAAACAAGTTTGTTGGTATTTGTTAATTATCAGATGGAAAATGGAATGCCGCACTCAAATTTAAAATCCTTCCAAGTATGATTACTGAAATTGTGCAATTAAAATTTTCGAAACTAAAACACATGAAACAAAAGTATAACCAACTGTGCATGTTAATAGACTCCTTTAAAAAGTAATGCTTCAGAAAAAACAAAAAACTAATAAAATAAGGATATTGTTAGCAAAAGATTAACATTGTTATTTATCTGAATAGGTGCAAATGTGAAAGGTAAAAATAGGGAGAGAAAGATACTGAAAAAATTTAATTGTTTTAAAAGAAAAAGAAAGTAAAAATACTGAAAATTTTATAATGATGTGATACGTTAAAAGAAATTAATTAGTATATTTAGTGAATAACTAAAGTAGCCTTGTATTTAAAATGAATTTTGTTAAAAAAAATTATGTTAAACTGGTGATCCTAATCTAATTACCCGATTATAAAGTGAGCCTCACTTATTTCTTTATTTGTTTGTAATAAAATTGTAATAATAAATAATTAAAAAAATGTAATAAATAATAATTATTAATAATAAATAAATAAATCTTTTTGTTTGTTTATTTTCAACCAGACAACTTCTTTGTCCACTTTCCTTTCTGCTTGTATTGGTATAGGCTTGCATGGTGGTTATAAACCTAAATGTTATTTCTTGTTTTACTTTAATTAATTTTTGCACAGCATATTTTGTTGTTTATTTGCAATAAATAAGAAAAACTTCAACATTAAGTTGTTTATTATTGTTTAACATTATTTTAACTACAATAAAGTATTCAACTTTTAATATCCAATCCTGTAAAGAACGGTTTTATGCGGAGAACAACTATCTATTCAGATTTGTTCCAACTGAGTCAAATCTATTGCCACCTACGATTAATAATACATTTGCCACAGTTCTCAATTTCCATCCTAGCAAATAAGGAGTATACAATTTAAAAAATATATGAAAATAAATAAATTTTTATTTAGTTTTTTTCTCTCAGACCATATAAATTTTCGAAATAACAACTGACAGAACCTAAAGCATAATTCAATATCAACCCCACCTCACCCCGAAATAGAATAAGTTCCAACGAAAGAAAAAGATCTCTTATTTCTTCTGTGCTCTTCTTCTCCGCCTGTTTCTAAGGACAAATAAAAAACCTCCAACATAATTTAATCCCTCTCAGAGAGGTGTAAACAAGAAAGATGCATCTGTGTGAAAAAAAGAATATACGCGGAAGTATAAAAAAGTATCATGTAGATAGATACAGAGTTTCCTACAAAATACTATCTCCTACCTGTGGTAGTCTTGCCTTTGCTTAAATCAGAAAGTTCCTCAATAAGCTTTCTCTCATCATTGCTGAGTCTTTTAGGGATTTCAACTTGCACACGAACCAACTGATCACCCCTCATATTGTTTTTATTAAGGAAGGGAACACCTTTCTTAGCCATAACAAGTGTTGTGTTGGGTTGTGTCCCAGCAGGGATTTTCAAGTCCACCATTCCGTCTACAGTAGGAACCTTAGTTGTAGTCCCCAGGATTGCATCAATATACGAAACCTTGCAGGTGTACAAAATGTTGGTGTCATCTCGTTTAAGTACAGGATCTGGGATAACCTCAATAACTACGAAGAGGTCGCCAGGGGAACCACCTCTCCTTCCAGAATTCCCCTCATTTCGGACCCTTAGACGACTACCAGAGTCCACACCAGCTGGGACCTTCAGACTTATCCTCTTCGATTTCCTCACCCGACCATCCCCAGAACATGTATTGCAAGGTGTTGAAATTTCGCCACTCCCATTGCATGAAGAGCATGTCATTGACTGCTGGAAGATACCTAATGGAGTTCTTGTTGAAGAGACAACTCGTCCTTGACCTCCGCAAGTGCTGCATCTGGTTGGTGTAGTCCCTGGTTTAGCCCCTGAGCCATTGCAAGTTCCGCAGCTCTCTAATCGGCTTATCTCTATCTCCTTTTCTATGCCAAAAACTGCTTCTTTGAAGTTCAAAACAAGACTGTAATACTCATCTTCACCATCAATTGCACCGTTCCAAGAACCTCTGGAACCTGGACCACGATTCATGCCCTCAAACAGTGATTCGAACAGATCAAATGGATTGCTGAAGTCCTGGCATAACAGAGAAATCCTTCGTTGAGAAACAGGAATAACAAATTAAATTATACATCATTAGAGGTAACTTACCCCCATCCCCATTCCAGAACCTTTAAGTCCAGCCTCTCCAAATCTGTCATATATGGATCGTTTCTCATCATCTGATAACACCTGTAACGGAAATTATTCACAGTAGACAAGTTGTTATTAGGCATAAGCATCGGGACAAGCTGAGTTCAATAATCTGTAGTTTTACCTCATATGCGTTGCTAATTTCTTTAAACTTTTGGTCAGCTCCAGGATCTCTGCAACACAAGACAATACAGATACTAGTTTAACAATATGCAACGCAATGTTTACAAAAATGATTCAGAATGCAGGTTACTCCAGAAAACTATGCACCTAGCAAAATTGACATTTGGGATTGCTTATTTTTCTCCATTTCAGCTGTTTTTATATAGTAAAGGTAGTTTGAAAATAACCGGTGTTTTGGACATGAGCTGAAATACTAAAAAAATGAAAAATAAGTTGTTTTCATACGTCTAAAAAATTAAAAGTAAAAAACATTATCCTCAAATTTCCCAACAAATTTTTTCTCCCTTCAACCTTGTTCCAAACAACTTCGTATCCTTTTTTGTAATTAACAATGTAAAAGCTTCTCTTTTTTTTCTATACACAATTAATTATCTTTAAATCACTTTTTTTTTTAGTAAGCTTACCCAAACAAAAACTCATTCAATTTTTATACATATACCAAACGCACCATTTTAATTTCATTAGTTACTAAAGTCATGAATTTGAACAAATAACATCATTTTGCTTGACATAAAACCTCTACGCAAATGACAGTAAAAGAATAAGCATTTTTTTTCAGTATGCAATGAATTATCATAAAACAAGATAGAACAAATAAAGCAATTCATAGAAAGCATTATTAACCAATAGTAAAAATATTATGTGAATGAAATTCACAAGACAGGAGCGATTGCATTGAGGTGAGGGGTGGGGGAGTTGTAAAGCGAAACAGCAAGGCATAATCAGAAAAAAGAAACAGTCAAATCTATTAAATAAGAAAATAATAGTAGTAATAGCAGTAACAATAATAACTACTCACTTGTTGACATCTGGATGATAATTCCGAGCAAGCTTCCGGTATGCTGAAATGTGAAAAAGCAAGAGCTTTGATATTTCTATGATAAACTAGGCACTAATCACAGTACAACATGCACAACCCAGCAAATAACTCATTAATCACAACTTCTCAATCAGAAAGATTAAAATGGACAAACAATCTTGTGGGGGTAAAAGTGCTGCCGCAAGGAAAGAAGATGAAACAAGGACAAATGGATGAAAATGGACATATAAAAATAACTGGTGGACAGAAACGATCAGTCAGCAGAAAATAAAGCAGAGTGAGAACAGATGAGATCCAAACTTTGTAAACACTACAGCAGAAGTAAACATGGACGGAAAGGATGATGGATATTTAAATTACAGAGTTAGGTGGAACAAGACAAAAGAGAAAATACGTTTAACTAATAGGAGATTACTGTGTTCTATTGATCTCTACTCCAATTCATACCAATATTTTAATTGTGTTTCGTTTCCAAATAATTGGTGTTTCCTGTTCAATAATTTTGTATTTTCAGTGCAGAACTATCCCATATTACAAAGAAAATATGTGAAAGGGATGATAAGTCTCACTTTCTAGATTCTTGGTTAAAAGATTTTCCTCTCACAAATGCAAGATTATCCATCTCTATTATTTATAAGCAACATTATTTATTATTCAAACTATCTAACCTAACTAACTCAGATATTTAACCAATTATTGGGTAACTACCTATCATAACAAACCACTATAGATGGTTACCTAACAATTTTATACCACATTTATAGCCAATATCCCTTCTATACAAAATCCTCCTTCCTCAGTAAAATGCGGAAGTGCAAACCAAGGAGTAAACAATTCCAACTAATTTAAATTTTTGGTGTGGAAAAGTAACCCTGTGCTTAATTAGAATTAATAGGAACAGAAGTCCATTGAAAAAAAGAGAGCTCTCATATCTAATAAAAAAATGTAATAGGCTCTTGTTTGGTAGTAGACTAATCAATCCTGGCATCTAAATGCCATTACTTGAATCCCCATTGTAGGTTCTAGTATACTTCTTTGACAGTTTTATGTTCTAGATTTCCTTCCACGAACTTTTCTTGCGTTCTTTATACACACACAAACATATACATATACATATATATATACATACATACATACATTGCATGTGTGTGTGTATACACCCACATATAAGTAAAAGTATTTTGATTTCTCAAAGGTCAAAGAAAAGAAAGAATTATAAAATAGTGGGTAATCATTAATAGTGAAAAAATAAAGTTACTGTGATAAATATTTTTACTTACAAATAAATGGCTACCAGAATAAAGGTTATTAACAGATCATTACAGAGCTGAATAATGGAGATATTATCATGTAGAGGATAAGGGAACAAATGAACAATACCGCTCTTAATTTCAGATTTGCTAGCATTTCTTGAAACCCCAAGGACAGAATAATAATCCTGCATGTTGACAAATAAAAGGTTTTCAGCCTAAGGGCTTTATACAGTTTGAATAAGAAACATACTTTCAAAAAGTGCTATCATATATTTAAAGCACATCCACAAAAGGAACTCATTGCTGCTCAAGGGTGCATTTCAGACTTACTGCATCAGCTCTAACAATCAACCTTGATCCCTTGCGATGATTAAAAGTTTGGGGTGCACCCACATTGAGTAGTGTGGAATCTCGAGAAAAAAAGCTTGAACTTGATGCAGCCATGAAGGTTACCCTGCTGGTAGCACTGCAAGGTGACTTAAACATATTACAAAATCCAGCACAATGATCAAAGCTGAAAATTGAGTATACTTAATATTTATCTGTTGGAAATTGGATTCGTGTATCACATGATAAAATGTCATTTAGTCAATATTGCACTGCGGAGTAGCAGAATGGAGCAACCCTCAGATACCGCAGGTTTCAAATAGCAATGTTATCATCATATAGGCTTCAAAAACCCATTTTTACCCGATGAAAGAGCATTCAGTTAGTTTTTGCAGGGTAAAAATTGTGATTTCTTTCCAATTTTCAAATGCATTTCTTCCTTCAATAGTAGGATTTTAAACCCTTCCTTGACCATTCCACACACAAAAACTACTGTATTTAACATTGTTTCTTCACACTTTACAGGACGACTTTTTCCCAGTGTTCCATTCTTCTATTCATCCTTTAAACTTCCCAGGTCAGAGTCTACTATTTTTATCTAATTTGTTATTTTTTCTATTAATGTCACTATAATCTCTCACTTTTTGACTTCATTACTATTTTCTTATTACTACAAGATTGAAGGTGAGTATAAGTGCAAATGCCACTCTTATTCTTTATTATGCATTTGTTTAACTTTAGGGTTTTCTTTAGTCTTTGAATGTTAATATGTGTGCTATAGACTATTTATTTTGTATTAAATTATTAAAATAATAGTCATCCCAAGTTTACAAAGCAAGCCACTATGCTGCTATTCAAGATAATAACTGTGACGTGTATTAAATAAGTAAAAAGTTGCCCCCAGGTCTATTAATAGTCTATATATATGGATGTCTGGCATAAACTATGTACTCAAGGAGAATAAGAAAGCATAGTTTCTCGAACTTTCTCGCTTTGTCCCCCTATAAATCCAGCAATACTTACAAACAGATAGTATAGAAAGATTCCCTAGTATCTGACAATTCAAGCCACACGCAAACAATAAAATTACTGTTAATGACAATTAAAGTAACAAAATCACAAATTACATCTAACTTATGACTATATCCCAGTTGATCTTAGTGATGTTATAGAGAAAACAATATTAAATAGAAATATATTATTTCCAATGGGATAATACAAGTGCATCAATATGAATAATGAAAATGATTTTTGGGGCTGCAAACCACAGACCTATAGTTAATTTGTTACATGCAATGAAAGCCCCGTAAATTCTTATTAAAGGAACAACTTTACTTCTTCCATTCTACAAAACAAATATTCAATCATAGAACTCACTTGTGGCTGGATGATGCAACCTTGCCTGTAATGCTGGATCTTACTAAGAGCTGAGGATGAATTCCCCATTGTGCAGCAGATGTACTACTAAAAGGTGTTATTGCCATCGACCTTTATTGTTGAACTTCTGCTAGCTGAAAAAAATTCCAGACTGAACTTTAATATCCTAGCATGGTAAGAGACCCTCTAAATGTTGCTAGAGGGGAAGGTTAGATCAGGTGTTCAAGTTGCCAAATGGCACTACGAGTATAATGTATTAAGAGGAAAAAAAAAATCTTAAAGTAATGATAGATAAACCTTTTGGCCATAATGCAAGTAACATTAAAAAGCAGAATTACTTTTTTATACAATAAAGAACTAGTACATCCACAGAAGTTGAATTGGCTCCTTCTTGAATTGTCTTCAGAAGATGTTCACTGCTATTGATCAATATCAAATCAATTCTTATGCAAACCTAGTAGCATCAATTGGGAGTTATATTTCCCGGGGGATTTAAATCTGTTGGTAACAATTGAAATGCACAAAATTGATTGTGTTGTTTTTCTCTCTTTCAGTCTCTTCTCTCCTTTTCCCACCTAACTATTTCGGCTCCTTCTATTTCCTTCCTCTTTATAAAAGACAACCTAGACACCCCTTACCATTATGAAAAAGATCAGAATAAAAGAGTATCATCATCACAAAAGGGAATTGAAAGTTTATCATATCAATTTGCAGCTAAGATGCTGCACATGCCAAATTACACTCAACCTAGGGCTTTTCGAAAATTAAAAACCCTCAACAAAAAGGTCTCTATAGACCCGCTCCATCCTCTCACAGCCTTGATTTCCGGCAACCCTGGCTCCGGTTTGTGGTGACTCAGCCTCTGACAAACACACTTGTGGAAGGCCCACTCCCTTTCTTCTCTTTCTCTTCCATCTCTTTGTCCTCTGGCAAACCCAGGCAGCACCTTGCAGGTCTCTTCTTTCTGTTTGTTCCCCTTTTCATTTCTTTTGTTTTGGCTACAGCCACCAGCTACCGTTTTTGTTTTATTCTGACTTGTTATCCTCCTCACTGATCAGTAGTTAAGGCCTCTTCCTCTCAACCAAACACACACCTATGAATTTTTTTGGCTTAACCAATATATTTTGAAACCACTCTCTTTTCCTTGTATGATGATTATATGCACAACTATTCTTTCTGCTTAACCAATACTTTCCAAAACGACTCTCTTCCTCTTCTTATCTGAAGATGCTAAGAACTTGGTTTACTATCATTAACAATTTGCCGTCTGATGCCCTGACTGTTATTATTAAGGACTTGTCATATCCGGGGAGACTTGTAAACCGCACAGATAAGCCCTTAGGGCATATGACTTTCCATTGCTAACCTTAAGTTTCTTGAATTTTGAGTAAATTGCTTAATTTATTTGCATTTATATGCTTAAAGTTTTAAACATTTGATCCGCATAAAAAGTATTAGAATAAAAAGTCATCCACTTCCGAGTCTGCTCGCCACTATCTAGGATTGACTATGGAAACCAATTCAAGGGCAACTACTTCTTACAATGATCTCAACATGGAAATCAATTTCTAAATCAAATGATACCTATTTCTTAACTACTCCAAACACAATGAAAATCCATCCTGAATCAATTACAACCAAATGCAAACTAATAACCAAACAAAGTTAAATCCTGAATGTAACCACTAAACATACAAAATAACAAGACTATGACGAGGTGAGAGAAGGAGCAAGATAAAAAAAATAATTACCATACCAGCATAACAAAAACAAAACACTAGAGAATTATCAAGTGAACCTCCGAATGAACTTCAAGCAAATTCAAGTTTCATTTACCACCGAGCATGAAATAAAATTAACACCAAATGCAACATAAAACTATCATTATAAGTAGTGCTATTAAAAAAAACAGAAAAGGCAACATTCGAATCTTGTCCGTGCAACAACTTGACAGAAAGAATCAAAAGAAACAAACGGCACAGAGAATTAGCAACGAAAAGCGGTTAGTTTATTGGAGTGAGAAGAACTGTAACAAAAAACTGGAAGAGCGAAAAACCTGGCGGTAGTGGCGGTTCCCTTTGTTAACCTTATTAGCTTCGCTCTCTCTCTGAACAGAGAGAGGGAAAAGTGAGCGCAGTGAAACAGAACACTGAGTTGAAGGATTAGATTATTGCGTTGCGTTCTCTTTCACAATTGATGGTGGACACACCCTAGTATTGCTTTCTCTCTTGGGTCGTTCCTCGCCGTTTGATTTATTGTGGTTATTAAAATGCATGTACCAGTATCGCCCCTAATTCATTCTCTTCCTTCCGATATTTCTGTTTCTTTTTCCTCTATTATTTAGATACTTAACCTTTCTCTTAATACACAAAACTAATTTAATAAGATAAGATAAAAAATCATTCGTTTCAATTTTTCAACCACTTTTTTAGATGTTTTATTTTTATTGTATGAACTTATTCTAAAGACATTACTTGAAATTTTTTTCCTGCTCTGTTTAAGTATTAGATTATTAATTATAAGCAGGTTTAATTTTGACTTCACTTCTTTACTATTAGATCACTAATTATAAGCTTGATTTTGTAAAGTTTCAAATCTCTATCATTCTTGATCTCTCTTTTCTACTTATCTTTAAAATTTTGTTTCTATATTTTCTTTTTTCAAAATATTATTATACTCCACAATAGATGTTGAACAGATTTACCAGATTTTTAAAAGATATAAGCTATTATTTATTTTAGCGATTCTGTTCTGTTCTGGTAATATTTTTTCATCAATATTTGAAGCCAGTTGAGAGAGTGATCATCTCAACTTGTTTGATCATAATATTTTGGATTTTTGGAATTCGTTTTAAAGATAAACATTATATATAAGAGAAATTATTTATATATTTAAAAAAATAATATGAATGTAAAAGTATTTTGAGTTTTGTGTAAAAGTTGTGGTTGGTTGAGAATTTTTTTGAATGGTTAAATTTGAATGTCCTTGATTTTTGTTTGATTAAATGAACACTTTTATTGATAGATTTATTTATTGACTCGATAAAGTTTTTATTAATTGAGTTTTGAATATGATTTAAATAAATAGAGTAAATTTTTATATTTTTTCTTATGATAGTTTAGAAATTTTTCACTCAAGTAAAAATGACATTGTAACTCAATTTTAGTCTCTTTCTAAAATTTCTATATTCGATTGATTTGTGATTTTAGTTAAATAAGTTATATTATATATCTATGAGATTTATAAAATTTGCATATTGTATAAAATGGTTGTGGAGATTAAAGATTTATAAATTTTGCAATTGTATGAAAATGGTTGTGAAAATTGATAAGAATGGAATGAAATTATGGTCACGTATATTTTGAACTTAATTCAGAAGCTCCAAATCTCCTCAAATACTCACGTAAATGTGACATCCTTCACTGTACACCATACTATACATTTTAATAAACATGCTACTTATTTTTTTATACAATAATTAATAGGATATTTTATAAGAATAATGAGAACTATTTTTTAACATATCGTTTTTCTTTTGAGAGAATAAAATATAATTTTTCGGATTCATAGATTACGTTTTATTTTTTAAAGTTTAAGACTTAGCATTTAACATTTGAGATTTTTAGTTCTTCAATATTTTTATTTTAAATTTTTTTCAATTTTGAAGAAAAAGATATTCTTGAAATTTAGGAAATCAAAATCACAATTACTCTGAATCTTAAGGCCTAAAGTATAATTAAAACATTTTTCGTCTAATACCACAATTTATTCATATTTGCTTTTTCTCCCAAATAGTAATACTTAAACCTAATAGGTAACTCAATTTAAACCGGTATTTAAGATTTAAGTGGTAATATTATATTAAATTACCTGATGTACAAATATTATAATCAAGATAAAATGATTTAGATATGTTTGTAACGAAGTAATCAACTTTATTAACATATTACAATTTACATCACAATAATTCTATCCTTTATTAGATAAAATTTACTTAGTGGATTCAAGTTATCCAACACTAATAGGATATGTTTGAAAATAACAATGACGTGTTCAATTACTAATATTAAAGTTTAAGATGCATAATAGAAAGAACATTTGGAGTATAAGTAATATGTAACTTATATTGATTTTGATATAAATATTACTCTAATTTTAATACTTATTTAAGTAATTATACATAATACTTTTCATTAATATTATCCAAATAACTATCATTTGAATAAAAATACTTTTAAAATAAAAGTATCCAAACACAAATTAAATTATACTAAAATTATTTTTTTGCTAAACTCAAGTTAAAAAAAGTAAACTTCAATCAAAGTTAACTTTGAATCCAAACACACATTTATTCGTATGTTTTTCAACTTCAAATGCTTTATACAGTTAACTTAATAGTATTTGACAAAATAATTTTTCATAATTAACAATAAACATATCCATTTTTTTATTCTTTGTTGCGAGAAGTAATTTTACAAATTTTTTTCTTATATCTAGTACAAACATAAGAATTGCTCATTTTTTATGACAATAATAAGAATAAAAAAATATAATTACAAAAATTCAAATGTTAGGAAGATTATTAAATGAAAATTGTTATTAAAATTATAAAAAAATAATACAGGAAAAAAATATAAAATAAATAATTTTATTGTTTTATAATATTATGATTATACAATAGAAACGCCTCAATAAAATTAATTTTGTAGTGATAATTAGATCAATAAAGTTAAAATTAGTTATTTATATGCGAATAAAATCCATAACAGAATATATACACAAAAGCTATTAATATATATACTATATATTTTAAATTTCTCTAGTTAATTTCTTTTTCTATACAGATTTCGAAAGGACCAAACATTCTTAAACTTTGGACTCGAGGTATATCAACAACCGACCTTAGCTCAGTTGGTAGAGCGGAGGACTGTAGTTGGTATTTCAAGCTGAAATCCTTAGGTCACTGGTTCGAATCCGGCAGGTCGGATTTTTTTCTCATAAATTTTCTTTTATTCTATAATTTTTTTTTACGGAACATTTTTTTATATGAAAAAAAAGGTATAAAGTAAAAAAATACATGTGAAGAGGCTTAAGCTAAGGTAGTGGCATTGATTCTGTGATGAAAGCATGGCAGCACCACTACCATCTTCTCTTCTTCTCGCTCTCACCTTTCTCTCCATCAACATATTCCCATCGGCACCAGCCACAGCATGCCGCGACACGTGCGGCTCCACTCAGGTGAAGTTCCCCTTCGGCACCGGTCCAGGTTGCGGCTCCCCTCTTTTCAGCCCTTACATAACCTGCGCCTCCAACGGCACCGGCGACCAACTCTTTCTCAAAACGCACTCCGCCGTCACCTACCCTATCACCTCCATCTCCTACGCCACCTCCACCCTCACTCTCGCCCCGTCCTCCATGTCCAGCTGCTCCGCCATGCACCCCGCCACCACAAGCTTCACCCTCGACTGGACCTCCCCCTTCCAGCTGGCCTCCACCACCTTCCTCCTCCTCTCCTGCCACCCCTCCCTCTCCCTCTCCTCCCCCCTCTGCGACCCATCCTTCGACTACCTCTGCGCCACCCTCTACACTTGCCCCGCCGTCGCCTCCCTCGGCCTCCCTCTCTTCCCTCCCACCAACTCCTGCTGCGTCTATTCCCCCGCCAACCTCGACGCCAACGGCCAGCTCGACCTCAAAGCCATGCAGTGTGGGGCCTATGCTTCTGTAGTGTCGCTCGGCGACACCCCCACTGACCCCTCGCGCTGGGTGTATGGGGTGGCGTTGAAGTTCTCCTACGGCGGGGCCTTGGATAATAACTTGGTCACCACCAAGTGTAGTGGCTGCGAGAATAGCGGCGGAGTGTGCGGGTTTTCGGAGCCTGGGAATGGCTTCCTCTGTGTCTGTAAAGGAGGCTATAACACCACCTTCGATTGCTCCTCCGCTTACAACCAGAACCAAGACTACCTCTGGGACTCTGCTTCTTCTTACCCCTTCTTCTTCTTATGTAAGTTCTTTTTCCTTTGTACCTAATCAGTTTTTGGTCAAGCTTTGTTATTTACGATACTTCAATGTTGTAATTTGGGTGAAACAAAATGTATTGTCTTGCATGGAAAACATGTGTTTACAGTTGTAATTATAAGACATGTATCGTTAATGTTGTGTTCTTTGTGAATGTTTGGCAGCTTGGTTTGGTTGGAGTTCCGTTTTGGCTGGGATCATTTTGAGCTTAGTGTGATGAGCATTCGGGGGAGCCGTTCACTTCAGAATATCGTCAAAACTTTTTAATTAGTAAAAGCTGCTTTAGGAAAGTTATGTTTAAACAAATGGAATAAAGGTTATTCCGCATCCATTCCTCCTACACTGTAGTCTTTGTGGGTTTTTTTTATTTATTTTTTTTCTCTGTTAAAATAGTTTATGATCAAAGAAAAGAGCACTCGCTAATTCATTCCTAGTTTCTGTGGATAATTTTGCAACTACAATTCGGCTACTTTAGTAAGGTGTAGGTAACATTTATATATTTTAAGTGTAGGTAAGTATTCCATTCTTACATTATTTACTATTTATTTTTTATTTTTTTACTTCCTGACTTGAACCTATAAAAAGAATGGGTAAGCATGTGCATAAAGGAGGCCACAGGCCCAAAAAAGGATGGGGAAGAATACGGAGGCCCAAGGCCCAAAATGGTTCTTTATCAACCCACCATTCGCTTTATTCCTTGCTTCTTCTCTTTTAAACTGTCAAATACGACAGTTACTAATTACTGCGTGTTTACATATCAGTTTCCTTCTAAGTCATTGTCCATTCCTTAACTTTATGGTGAGTATGGTTTCAAGAAAAAACATCTCACATAAAAATAAAAAAAAATTGGGATTAATAGAAGCATTTTTATTTTTCCTTTGTTTATATATCTTTTCTTTCCGTTCAAGATTGTTGTTCCACTGGTTTCTAGTGGAACCAAACAACGCGATAATCCTTAAAAAAAGGGAAATATTCGCTTGAGATGTTTGATTCAAACACTGTTTGAAATACACACACCAAGTCATGATATTATCATGCAATCCCAGCCGAGTTTCCTTGGAAGATGTTCTCTCAAAACTATTTTCTGACATTCCTTTAAATAAGCAACAGATGCACTGTTTCTATTCTCTCTGTAAGGAACCAGTTTCACAACTATCCCCTTTCAGTCCTGCCCGAGAAAAAAAATACCACATGACTGATAATAGCGTACAAACAAATCAATACACAAGCATATCTACAATGCTGAAATCAAATCTAAATGTCTGTAGTGTGACATCTTTCTATTTTTCTGCTAATCCACATGGCGATCATTACTGTGGTTTTTTTGCACAGTTGGAGCTGTGGAATCAATGAGGAAGGATCTTATATGCTTGTACATATCATTGGCCTTCTCTACATTCACGGCATGTCCTGCATTCTTAATAACCACTAGTTCTGCATTCTCTCCCAGATGCCTAAAACCAGATGTGAAGTTAAAACAATCGTGTAAGTGTAAATTGGAGAGACATTTTCAAGACAAAATTAACAATGTCACAAAACGAAAGGTGAATTGGAGAGAGACCTTTTCAGTCTGTGAGCTAGTTCTATTGGGAATACCATGTCCTTTTCTCCCCAGATTATTAGCGTAGGCTGCATCATAAAAAACTTATGTCATTTAGTGAAACCAACCCATAATGTAAAGTCTGAAAAAGGAAAAGAAAAAACCTGGGTTATCCTAGGAAGATTAGACAGTTTTCTATCCTTGTACAATGCTTCGATCAGTTCTTTCCTCTCTTGCACATTTTCAGTGCACATCACCTGCATGTAACAAACTTCAGTAAATTGGCAATTGGCACTCCCATGCTTGTGCAAGCAATCAGAACTTTGGGTAATTTCTCACTGTGGAATAATCGAGAACGGTTCAAATCAAGTAGAAACGACAAATTTTATTAAAATATGCATACTTTTTCATACTTGGACGTTTTTCTCAATACGAGAGGACAATGGTGTTGTGAAGAAGAGAGCATCCAAATGGACCAACAGAGAACACACACGCGGGCATAACTTTTGTTCAATTAAAACGACAACTGAAAAAGAAGTAAACGCTTCTCTGATCCAATTGTCAAAAAATCAAACCTTCTACTCATTTCTCTCATCTTTCGAATTTTTATTTTTTTTCGGTTTATCTCGACCTAAACATTAAATAAATCGTCTCTACCAGGGGTGACCCACCACCATCGAATTGTAACAGAGCATGATGTAATTAGGAACAAGTGTACCAAACAATTTTAAAGTAAACCAACAAAACAAAAAATGAATTGAAATTCAGGGCAGCGCGTGGTACTCACGTTGATGTAATCAGTGAGAAAGCAAGTGGGCGTGACTTTAGAGGGCTTGACGAACGCGAGGCGCAGAAGCTGCCTCAATTTTTCCGGCGTCTGAGGCAGCAAGATTTCGGCAGCCTCGTCGACGCTCTTCACCTGAAACAGTCCTTCATCCAAGTCCTTCTCTTCGAAACACACCCCAGCGCAGCACAGCACCACCTTCTCCACGCGCTCAGGGAACTGCGCGGCGAGGCTGTAGGCGACGAAGCCGCCGTAGCTGATCCCGACTACGCTGCTTGTCCGAACGCCTTGGGCCTGGAGGAGGGCGGCCATGCACTGGGCCTGGAAGGCCTCGGTGCGGTCGGGGCGGGTGGTGTGAGAGTCCCCGAAGAAGAGGAGGTCCGGGACGTAGACGTTGAAGCGGCGCGTGAGTTGGGGGAGGAAGTCGTTCCACTGCCACATTGCGTTGGCGCCGAAGCCGTGGAGGAGGACGAGGTTGGGCCTGGAGTCTTTGTGGGCCTTGGGGGCCCAGCAGTGCATGATGGTGCCTTGGCCCAGATCCGTGGTGGCGGATTTGAGGCCGGCGTTGGAGAAGGAGAAGCGGAAGCAGCGGTCGCGCGTGGCGGTGAAGCTGATACACCCCGCCATGGTGTGTTGGTTAATGATTGGTTAATTGATCGAAGATGAAGCAAAGGAGTGTACTTTCAGAGTAGAAGACGCAGACACAACAGTCACACACGCACACACAAGTGAATGTGTCAGAGACAAAAGTCTCTTATATTATATTATTAATAATAAAAGGCCAAAAAATAATTATATATAGATTAAAGAAAACAAGTTGGAGAATTTTTTTTTATCAGCTTTACATTAAAAGAAAAATGTTTCTAATCTTTGGTCCATAAATCTAAAGAAATTTTTGTATTGGATCTTTTTGTCCATAAAATTGCTACAGATTGTTCTTCTTTTAGCAGATTTAAGTTCTTACAAACTGAGCATAAATACTTTTGGTAGAAAAAAAAAACAAGATATATATTTCTTTTTTACTTTTTAAAACTTGATATCCTTAAATCAATTTTTGTAACAAAGATGGATAAAACAACGTGCTAAAAAAATATATCAAAATGATAATCGGTCGTACCTTTTATCAAATATTTCATACCAATCGGTCATTACTGAACAATAAAAATATAGAAAATGTAATTTTCATTATCATTTTACTATATTATATACATTATTTTTTTTAAAAGCATATTAATAATTAATAATTCCCTGTGGACGTAACTTTTGTGAATTTGTTTCTTAACTAATTTTTCTTTTATCAAAATTAAAGAATGAAAAAGAGACAAATTTCGAATGAGTGGACTCTCAATAGAAAAATACATTAATAATGAACGCGTACCAAAATTATTTAAATACTTATATTTATATTATTTAACGTTGTAGATGAAATTAGTATTGGTCTACTGAATTAAAAAAAAAAAAAACAGCGGAAACAATTTTAGTTTCTAAATATTAAATTTAAAAAACTAAGATGATTTTTTTAAAAAAATAGTCTTATTTAGATAGTAAATATACATAAATTTTTTTAAAAAGTAATAGTTTTTTTTTTATCACAAACATATAATCCAAGACAAAATAAAGTAATGCAATCTTCTTTGTTGTGGTTGGAATTGATTCAGGAAAAAACCAATGAAATTGTATATAATTGAAATAGTTTTTTTTTTTTTTTTTATTTAAAAATCAAATTATATTTTTTTTTTTTTTTTTACTTAAACATCAAATTATATATGATCTTATTCTAAAACTTCTACAAGAGTTTGTATTTACGAATTTGGTGGAAAAAAAATTGTTAGATCAACATAAATATTTTATCAATTAAAATGGAAAATGTCCCGAATATTGACATTTAATGGTATTAAATATTTCACATGATATTATTGTAATCGGTTGTTTTTGAAAATTACATAATTGATGTTGTATTAGTTTTAATTGATTGTGTAAGAGAAAATACAATATTTTGTATGTTATGTTATGCTTATATAGTTGATGTGTTTAGAGATTCTGGTTAAATTATGTGAGACATTTTGGACGAAGATGAATGCAACCAACAAATCATTTATGTTTTGCATATTTATAGAATTTCGAATTTATTCAGAGCTTTATGACATGTAAATATTTATTATTAAATAATTTATATAAAGATTTCATATATATCAAAACCATTTTCAAAAGAAGCACTCCATGTGGTGAATTTCTTCTTCTTCTTCTTCTTTTTTCAGTGGTAAATCCAAATATGACCTAATACGCAATCAAAATTTTTATGCTAACTTTGGTATGAATATTATCATGTTAGTTAGCATGGTTAACCTAACGCTACAAACAAACATTCACTGCTCAAGTCAATGCAACTTTTTTTGTTTCTTTTTTGAAAAATCGCATTGAAGCATTTAATTTAAACAACTATTAATATTATGTATAAAATGCACCAACAGTAAAAATGAAACAAACATACTCAACTATAAAAAATTGTAGAAAAAAAAAAGAAATACATGTTTATATTGACATGTTTTTTTTTTTCAGGAAAAAGAAAGAAAAATAATATATAGTGCTGGCAGATTGGGCTCGGAAGGGGTGTGCATTTTAGGCTCAGTGAAGGAAAAAAAATATTACACATTCTTATCATTGACACCCTTGAAGTTCACTAATAAACCACCTTCTTCATTTTGTTTCCAAATATACCCTCGTCTGAAAATTAGGAGATAAAAAAAAACCATGTGGGTAAAAATGATAAATATTAAGGAATCACTTATAATTATACATCAGAAGTTAAAGTTAAAGACGATAATAATCTCAAAGATTCTTGTTTTGTTTTTTTTTTTAAGTTGTTGAGGGATTATTGCCATAGCTACAAACTTTATAAAGAGATAGTGAATTAGAAAAAGTTCTATTAGGGGTTGGTTCATTAAAATCAGGGGTGCAAATAGCGTCTCCCCCAATTTTAACAACATATGGGCCTAACACCCTGAAAGGGGGGAAAATCAATCAAACTAATTATGTTAACATCTCTTTTAAACAAGTAATACTGCTAACTTATTAATTTAACTTATTAAAATTCAGCACTAGTCTATTAATTTATTCTTGCACTATCGTATTCACTTTTTTCTTCTCTTCTAATTCATGTTAACTATCAACTAATTATATAATTGATTTCTACTTTTCTTTACGTATACAATAAGTCCTAAACTTTTGTCAACAGCCTTTTCTACTAATTACTGTAAAAATATTATTTAACATACGCTTATATCTATGGGTTATTTAAATTTATAATATTTTACAAACCAATTAATACAATTTATTTATTTAGCTCGTTAAAATATATTATAAAAAAAATACAACTATTAAAACCATCAATAAAGATATAACAATGTTTTGAAGACTAAAATGAAATTTTGTTGATCCTGAAACATTGGAGATTAAATACATTAGTCATTTAAATATAGTTTTGTTTTTTCTCTTTCAAAGATGAGAATTTGGCAATGATTAAAATGTAGGGTAATAGGGCAATAGGCATAGAATTCTAGCTCTGCCAAATTTTGTCTGCTTGTCTGCCAAATCAACATGATGAGGGATGCATGAGTAGCATAGTTTGTTAGTATAGTGCATGCATGCATAGGCATTACTATTCCTATTATGAAGTCAATGCTTTCAACCTTCAATCTAAATCCTTATCACCACTCAATTTAATAAATTAAATTATATATGTGTATTTCTGAAATATTTAATTCAACCCTACTCTTCTTTCTTTATACAAATATATATATATATATATATATATTGGAATGATGAAAATAACATGTCTTAAAAAGTCTCACATCATCTAGGACAACTAAGAAAATTAGTGCTAATAACTATATAATGAACTCTAAATTTATGATATTTTTTTTCCGAGTCAAACACACTTCAAGTTTATATTTGACAATTTTTATTTGTCTATATGTTTCTTTACGTTTATTTTTCCAACAAAATATATATATATATATATATATATGATAATTACCTAGTCAACATATCACCCTTATCTAACAGTAGCCAAACAGTGTTTAGATATTAACACACCTTCCATAAAGTAATTTTAATGTGGCTCATTGCCCTTCACCAAATGCCAAATAAAAAATAAATTAAATTATAAGTACTATGATACTATGATACTGTTTGTCTAGCTTTTTAATTAAATTTAAAATTTTATTTTAGAAACACTTGTTCATGTTCAATAACAAATTTGATTGTAGAAATTACTAAAACAAATTTAGACTAGAATTTAAAATGCATAGTCAACTTGTAAAAAGGAAAGTTACCTCACACAAATGCTTTTTTGTTTAGGACACCTCCTTCGCACAGCAGCAATGATGCAATGTGAAGGCTTCTCAATGTGATGACACTTTTTTCCAACAATGAAGGTTAAACAAATGATAATGAAGAAGAGATAACAAGAGAATGAAAACAAGAAGAGGTGCAAAAGAGAATAAAAAGATCTAGAAGAAGGAAAGATGACACATATGAATTAAAAGTTATATTATAGTGGTTCTACACAATAATCGATGTAGTATTGTGTTTTTAAATTAAAAATAACATTAATTTTTTTAAAGAGATATTACTAGTTAAACCTAACAATTGATATAATATGATTTTCAATATTTATGAAATTGTCACTGTACAATTTATTACATTTCTTCTTAATGAACTGACATAATATCTTTTTATATTTCTATTTTACACTAGTGATTTCAGTTTTAAAAAATTAAAAGGGAAATAAGTATGAAAGGTGCAAAGTTTCGCGAGTCTATTCAATACACTTATATTTCAAAAGTAAAAGTCTAGATGTTATTTTAGTAGTGTGATGTTTGAACCTTAGCAAACTAATTTTATTTATCTTAAAGATTTATTTTGACAACCTTTGTGATAAGATATGATATTTTTCAAGAGTATATTCTTATGAAAACTAGTTTACCTTAATTTTTTGTGTATCTCTTATTTTTTTTTTCTTTTTATGATGATCACATATCAAATACAAGAACAATAATAAGAATTAATGGTGATAGTAGCACCAAAGTTAGAATGAGACAATGAAGTATTAGTATATGAATATCTTAGATAGTTGAACTTAGTGTTTTGGAGAACTTTATTAAGTTCTTACTTAATATTTTGAAGTACTTACGATTTATTTTAGGTTTAATTACTCGGATGGTACCCACTTTGGTACAAGTATGTCAATCTGGTACCCGCTTTTAAAAAAGTGTCAATTGCATCCTAACTTTTGAAAAAGTACTTCAATTAGATCCTTCTCGGACGGAGTTGATTAACGTCGTTAGTCAACGTGCCACGTGTCAATCTGTGGTTTTTTAATTTATTTTTTGTTTTTTTTAATTTTTTTTAATTTTTCGAAAAAAAATTAAAAATGCCACGTATCAGGTCCCCGCGTGTGACACGTGGCATTGTTAGTGCCACGTGGCATTGCAATGCCATATGTCCGTGTCATTATCATATGTCATTGTGTTGATTTCGATTTAGTCCTCATATATGTCTTTTTGTTTCAATTTGGTACCCACTTATGTATATCTGATTCAATCTTGACCTAATTTTTTCTAATAATTAAAATCCATCTTTTATAAAATTAAAAGTAATTAAGTATAAAAATTTTACAAAAATTAAGTATTTGATATTTATATTAAAATTTAGTGGTAAAAGTCATTTTATTAAGTCATTTTTAATAAAAAAGATTAGTATAACATTTAGACAGATAGAAATTTTGGTTTAAAATTAGTAAGAGGCAATATTGTTCTATTTTGGGTTAAAAAAATAATAATTAACAAAACATGAGTACTTAATAAAAAAATAATTAATAAAGTAATATGTTAAAAAGTCATTTTTAATAAAAAAATATTAGTAAAACATTTTATACAAATAATATTTATACTTAATTAGTTTTAATCTTAAAAAAATGAATTACAAAAATATTTTACTTATTAAAAAAATTGGGACAAAATTGAATCAGATATACATAAGTGGATACCAAATTGAAACAAAAAGACATATATAGGGACTAAATCGAAATCAACACAATGAAATCTGATAGTGACACTGACACTTGGGATTGCAATGCCACGTGGCACTGACAATGCCACGTGTCACACACAAGGATCTGACACATGGCATTTTTATTTTTTTTTCAAAAAATTTAAAAAAATCAAAAAAATATTAAAAAAATCAAAAAAAAATCAAAAAACCACAGACTGACACGTGGCACGTTGACTAACGACATTAGTCAACTTCGTCTGAAAGAGACCTAATTGAAGCACTTTTTCAAAAGTTGGGATACAATTGACACTTTTTTAAAAACAGGTACCAGATTGGCACACTTGTACCAAAGTGAGTATCATCCGAGTAATTAAACCTTTGTTTTAACTTTAATTCTTGAAATACAATATTAGCTGGTTTAAGGATGGTATCTTTAATAAACTCATTTAGAATTTTAGAATTACTTGAGGATTAATAATGTATAATTGTTCAGCAAAGTAAGTTGTTACATAATAGTCTCATCGCTTAAATATGCATTCTTTTTTGAAAGGTTTGTTAAAGAATAAATTTGGGACACAAATTTTAAACCCAAAACAAATAATATCTGACATGTGACGATTGATCTAAGGATATTATGTCAATTGATTGACTTTAAATTGAATACATATTAAATTTCTACTAATTTTGATATACAATAATGTTCAATAAGTTGTTTTTGAATGAAGTAAGTTATGCCTAATTTGATTTTGTTATACTTACACTAATCATTCTTAAAGCATCTTTAATTTAAATTTTGTTATACTTTTTAATGATATATTTTATAGATTATATCAAATTTCAGTGAATAACGTTTTAAAAAATATATTTGAGATTTAAAAAAAATTACGAATTATATATATTTTTTATTTTTAAACTAGTTTTAATATACTATATTCCCACCAAATAATATTAGAATATTATACTAATACACATTCTATAAAATATGTAATAGTTTAACTCAAGAATATTTTTTTAAAATAATTGAAGAAAAAAAAATTATCTAAACCAAACATTAAATTACGTTGGACAACACAGCTCATCAATTTGTATCGTATAATTACAATATGAGAAAAAAACATTTTTTAAGATTTGGATTAGATCTTTTAGGTAACAAAGCAGCACAGTGGGACCCTTTTTGGTTGTCGATGAACTACAAAACTATTGTTATTTCACGATCACATGATTCCATGGCATGACCATGTATTTGTGATCAAACTCACATTATTACTTTTCAATTTGATAAATACAACAATAATTGCTCACAATAACACACCAAAACCGTCACGGATTATTCCATAATGCTTTTTTCTTTCCAGCTGTTTGCTTCTTATTTACCTTTTAAATTTTATTATAATTAATTCAAACTTTTCGGTTTATATTATTTTTCTACCTGACATGATATATCTTCAAGACTTACTAAGGTATAACTATGTTTATAACTATAGTAAAGTATAATATAATCAAACTTTAGAATATCTTATAAGAGCACACTCCTATGTATTTTTATTGTTGTTACTTAACTCAATATATAGCAATGTATTTAATTACAATAAATGATTTGGTTTAGATACATTTTCTTTTCTTTTCAATTTGAGATCTGAATAAAAATCGACAAATCAAGGAAAAATAGATAAAAATGTGATCTTCATCATTTTGTAATAGTTTTTTTTTTTTTTTTTT